>Ga0210402_10000039_pt1 | contig 124378 bp, 115 predicted proteins | sample IncBWC7MmetaG_FD_161055 | JGI IMG/M metagenome (GOLD analysis project Ga0210402, IMG submission 161055) | Forest soil microbial communities from Barre Woods Harvard Forest LTER site, Petersham, Massachusetts, United States - Inc-BW-C-7-M | ecosystem: Environmental > Terrestrial > Soil >...
GCCACACTTCAGGCAGCTGCCGGTTGCGCTCCGTCTCCCGTGGCCGGCACGGGCAATGTTTTTTACATCGATCCGGTGAATGGCAGCGCGGGCGGCGATGGTTCCCAGGCCCATCCATGGAATTCGCTGGCGGCGATCAATGGGTCCATCCTTTATTCAAATGCGGCGTGGCAGCTGCCGGGCTGCAATAACAACTCCAGCTGCACCAGCGGCCCGCTACTTTCCACCCAAGTCTACACGTATACCGATCCGGTGTCGCAAAATACCGTCACATCGGTCAATCCCAACGCGCCCATCAAGCCGGGTGACACAATTCTTCTGATGAGCGGCACCTACGGCAATGTCAGCATCAATGGTGTCTCCAATCCGTTCTTCATCACCATTGCGGCCGCGCCGGGTCAAACGCCCATCCTCAACAGCCTGCAGTTGGATGGCAGCGCCAATTGGGTGGTGCAGGGCCTGATCTTCCGCGCCCTGGCCAACGGTTATGCACCGTTCATCGATATTTCCGGAAATTCCAATACCGGCGCGGGCCACGACATCATCATCGACGGCAACAACCTTGCGTCGCAGGACAATGTCGACACCTGGTCGCAGTCCGATTGGGTTGCCTATGGCCGTTTTGTCGCTATCCAGGCGGATGGCGGCGATCTATCCTCGACCTATGAAAAGTGCATTGCCATCACCAACAACACGATAAAGAACGTGCGTTGGGGGATCGCCCTGTCCGCCAACAATATACTGGCCGACAGCAACATGATCGACAATTTTGGTGACGATGCTGTGGACTTTGCCGGAAGCAACCTGATCATGTCCCATAACACGATCACCAACAACCATGATATTGGCGATTCCAATCACAACGACGCCATGCAGGGCCAGGCGGGCCGCGGCGTTGCCGGCACGGTCTACAGCAATATCACGATCAACGGCAATATTGTCGTCGCGAAAACCAATCCCAGTCTGGCTTTCCCGGGCGGTCTGCAGGGCATTGATGCCTTCGATATGGACTGGAGCAATCTCACGGTCATCAACAATGTGGTCGTTACCAATGCCTATCACGGCATTTCATTTTATAGCGTTCACGGTGGTTTGATCGCCAACAACACGGTTTTGGCTTCGACCAATACCGGCACCTGGATCGGCGTTTTCGACAAAAGTCACCAGGGATCGTCTTCGGACAATGTGATCGTGCGCAACAATATCGTTTCCAACCTGGATACAGATTCGGCGGCGTCGACCATCACGTTTGACCACAATCTTGTGGCCACGCAGATCGCTTGGTGGGCCAATGGTCAGGCGCAATGGCTCACCGCGCCAGGCACCTATGGCAATCAGAACGTCATCGACCCGAATGGATTGTCGACCGTTTTCAAGTTGTACAACAACTCCACATCGAGCTATGACCTGCATTTGCTGGCGGGCAGCCTGGCGGTTGGCACCGGAAATCCCGTGGCGCCGCTCGACATGTTTGGCTATATGAGACCCGCGCCGGTCGACTTGGGCGCCTATGAACTGGTTGGCCCGACCACAATGGCTGCCTCGACGTTAACCGGTTCTCAGCCAACAACAAATTCAGCGACAAATACGACTTCCGCGGCCACAAATGTTTCCTCGTCCTCCCCAAAGAAAAGAAAGCTGTCTTTTTTTCAATCTCTTTTGCGTCTCATTGGGCTTTGACGTAGGAGCAGCCTTTCCGCCTGCGCCATGCGAGCCAGTCCCCGCATGGTGCAAGCAGAGAACTGATAGCGTTACTTCTTCGCGATCGTCGGATTCACCCAGCCGGCCTGCATCACGTGCTGCGATGGCCGGAAGCTCAAATAGTCCACATGATCCGGGATATCGGACCAGCCGTGCACCACGCCCGGCGGGGCGATCATGATGTCGCCGACCTTGACGGTGACTTTCTTCACGCCATAGGCCATGCCGCCGCAGGTCGGCCCGTTCGGTCCCCCCGGCGCGTCCTGGGCGCTTTGCCTTCCGTTGACGATGTAGCCATCGGTGAACATCTCGCCGCCGCCGGATATGATGAGATAACCTTCGGTCTGGGAGTCATGTGTGATGCCTCCCGGCGTTCCGCCCGGAGGAAGAGTTGCCATCGTGCGCCCGCAGGGCTTGGCTGGCGCCGCCGCGGCGCCGCCAGCGGCCGGTGCCGGCGCCGGCGTTCTGGTCGAGCCGCGATGAATTACTCCGACCGAGAAATTCTCATAGCCAAGATCGACAACCTTGGCGTTCTCATCCAGCGTCCTCTTTGATTGTTCCGTCGCGCTGATTTTGTCGATGTCTTCCTTCATGATGTAGGTGGCGGTCGTCGGTTTTTTCCCGGCCTGGGCGAATACCGCCACGGGACACACAATCGAAGCCATAATCAGAACTTTCAATGCTATGTTTTTCATAAGTCCCTCCCGGACATATTGCCGCCACCAAGGCGTTGTTGGCCGGCGTGATATCGTCTGTGTACTGACGATATTGTGTGCCAGCGGAATAGAGAGCCTATTGCATCGCCGCCTGATCCAGAAGTGGGCCCTTATCTTGACGCGCCAATGGCCCCCGCGCCCTATTTGGCGGGCACTGGCAGCGAGGCGACATAGGCCGCAAGATCGAGAATATCCCTGCCGTCGAGCTTGGCGGCCACCGGCTTCATCTGCTGGGCGCCCGCGCCGTTCCGTGCCCCGGCCTGGATGTCGTAAAGCTGCTGGGCGATGTAGGTGGCGGTGCGCCCGGCGATGCTGGGCGCGGTGCCGCCCATCAAATCCGCGCCATGACAGCCGGTACAGGCCAACGTCTTGCCGTTGCCGCCGCTGGTGGCCAGAGCCTTGCCGGCCGCCACCGCGCCCGCCGGCGCATAGGCGACATAGCCGGAATGGGGATCGCGCTTCAATTCCGTGGCCTCGGGATCGACGGGCACTTCGATAATGCGGTCGCCCAAAGGCTCGGTGCCGGCTTCGGCGCCGGTCAGCGGCACCCACAAGCCGTTATGGCTTTCCACCTTGGGTGAGGTGGTGGTTTCCACCACCTTGGTCCATTTCACCCAGGGAATGGCGGCGTAATAGTCGGCGGCGGCTTTTATTTCATCCTCGGTCATGGCCTTGGCAAAGACCGCCATCTGCTTGGCGTTGGCTTTGAGAGGTTCGGCGCTCTGGCGTGCACCGCTGGCGAAGTCATGCATCTGCTCGATGAAATAGGCCGAGGTCAGGCCGGCAATCGCCCCATTCTCGGTGCGCCCGCGGCCTTCGGGCATGTGACAAAGCGAGCAAGGCGTGATGCTGCGGCTCTGATCGCCCAGCGCCACGATGGGCGGGATGGGATTGGGATGCTCCTCGGGAAACCAGTCGGCGGGCTGCACGCGGGTGCGGCTGCCGTCATCGGCGGCGCCCTGCACCTTGTTGCGGGTGAACTGGAATTTCGAACCCGCGATGCTGAGCGGCGTCAGGTCCGGCGGCGGGCGTTGGCCCGGCGGCGCCGCATTGACGGGCGGAGGCGGCGGCACGGCATAGGCCCAATCTGGCTTATTAGAATTGGCCGGCTTGTTGGACTCTGCGGCTTGCGCGGCAAGCGCAAGGACAGACGCAGAGACGAGAATTGTGATGACGAACCTCGACATTGGTCCTCCCTATTTCTTGGCACTGTGCCGGTGTCAAGGCTTGAGGGTCAAGCCTTGGGGGGCAAGCACCCATGCCGGCAGCCATGGCAGGCCCACTTTGCCCAGCGAGGGTATCTCGGTAAAATACAGGGATCGCGGGCCGGCGTGACAACCATGGTCTGAATCTTCGGCCGCAAGGACGGGACAATGGAAAGCGGGGACAATCTGGCCGGTTCCGGCAAAGGGGGAAGTCTCACTCTTGTGGGCCGTTATCTGAAAGACAAATCCTTCAAGAATGCCGGCGGCCCCGGCGGCTTGGTTTCCCAACGCCAGATCGATTTGGATTATGATCTTCCTACCCGGCGCGCCGATGCCGAGCATTTCGAAGTCGAGTTGACCGTGAAAAACGCGGCACAGGCATGAACGCGAACCGCACGATGGTCCCGGTAGGCCTCGGATTCCGCGCCCTAAAAGGGGGCAGCGTGGTCGTCGGCGTTGCCCTGGATAAGAGCGGGCCTCGCGTCGTGCTGTCATCGTTTCTGCCAACCGCCTCCGAAGGAGACCGCCTCTCCCTGGAACCCTATCATCTCGCAGCCGGGATGGAGCGAGGTCCGCACGGCGGCGCTTCGATGGAGGCGAAGGCCGCCATCGCCGAGGGGCGCAAACGCCAGAACAAGCTGGCGGTTGCCGGCCTCAAGGATGTCCTCCGCAAGCTGCGAAAAGCGGGTAGCGAGCCGGTTGTCGCCGCGCTGCTCGTCAATCGCGCCGGCTGGATCACGGACCTCCTGGATTACAGCCTGGCCTTTGCGGATCACCCGCCGGTCGCCGAAACCCTTGCCGTGCGCGACGCCCTGCGGTTCGCCTTCGCCCGGCTTGGCGTCGAAGTCGCGGAAATGGACGAGAAGTCGCTGGATGCGCTTGCGTCGAAAGCGCTGCGCCTATCGCCAGCGGATCTCGGCTCCCGTCTCAAGGCGCTCGGCGCGGCGGTTGGCCGGCCATGGCGGAAGGAACAGAAGCTGGCCTGCCTCGCCGCCTGGGTCGCGCTCAAGCCGCTGAAGACGAGGCGGTGACGGGTGAGAATTGGAAAGCGGCGCAAAAATGCCGAGACCTGACATGACTTTGATCCGCTTTTTGAAGATGTCTTTTATATCGGGGCCGTTGATGCTTCTGAGTGGGCAGACGGCAGCAGCAACCGGGGACGGTCGGTATTTGATCTGGGGCGGCGGCCAATCGTCTTGTGGCACCTGGAGCGAGGCCAAGAGCACAAACGCGTTCCTATACACGTCCGCCAAGCAATGGTTGGAGGGTTACGTCTCGGCATATAATCGCTACAGCTGGCAAGGCAAAAACGTGGCCAGCGAGACAAATGGCAACGGCATGTTTTCGTGGGTCGATGACTATTGCGCCGCCAATCCCACAAAAGATATCAGCGATGCGGCAAATGCTCTTGTGATATTTCTATCATCTGGCCCGCACCCGAACGACAAATGACAAAGGGCTTTATGAAAGATCGCGGACGCCGGCGCGTCTCGTTTCCAGGCCATTGCCTGCCCCTGTTCACATCCTGCGCTCCCATGCAATTGCAAACTCCCGCTCCAATCCCATCTTTTTCGCCACACCGAAAAGGGCTTTGATCGCGGTCATATTGGGCATCCCGATCAGGTCTATCTCGCCCGAGGCCATTTGCCGGATGGTATTGGCGATGACATGCGAAGGCGATCGCCAGGTGACCGCCGCGGTTGCGCCAAACGTCCGCGTGGTGGGAATGACGCCGTGCCACCACAGGGGCGGAATATAAAGGGCATCGCCCTCATCCAGCTCCGCCGAAAACCACTCCAGATCCGCCGCGTCGAACCCCTCGAACGCGGAAGGATCGTCGTAATACTCTTCCTTGCAGAAAAGCGTGAGCATGGCCAGATAGGACGGTGTGTTTGTCTTCAGCAGTCCGATCTTCTTTGATCCCACGATTTGCGACATCAGGGTTTCGTCGAAGGAATGAAAGTGCCAGCTCGTTCCGGCATTGCGGTAGAAAAAGAACCTGGCGGCCTCATAGGTGAATGCGGGTTCCGCCTTGGTCAAAAAAGGCAGGCGGCCAAGATCCATCTGCAATTCGGGAAGTGACTCAACGATAATACCGATTTTCGTTTCCTCGGCATGAAGATGGTCAATCGCTTCCGTGAAGCTCACCTCTCTTTTGCCTGCCGACAGCCTGTCCCATCGGGCATGGTACTCGTTTGAAAAGAGCGAAACGCTGTGATGCCCGCAACGTTTTTTCAGATGATCTTTGTCGCGCCAGTTTTGCACCGCGGCCCAGTGCTTGACCGCGCCCCTGATGACGCAGGGCTTGCCGTTCGAAACATGTTCGCCGGTGAAAACGCTCTCGCTGAGTTCTTCCGCGCGGTGCACCGGAACAGCAGACGCATGCTTCATTCCAGGGACATGTTTCAGGATCACATCTGGCATGATGTTCTCGACCGAATGCGGTGACAGGAAATCCTGTCACCTTGCACTGGCGCAAAAATTGAAGCGGGTGATGGGGTTGCTGGCGTCAGCGTCGCAACAACCCACCTGTGCAGCTTGGAAAGCAGGCGTGTTATCATCCAGTTCAATATCTTAGCTGTAAAACAGGCGCTTATCCATGCCAATGCGATCAAGGGAACACAACTGGCGTGCAAAACAATTTTGGCCGTCTTTCAGATGGCCGAATGTCCGCTATTGGCGCAAAGCGGACATTCTACCGGGCCGACCGGCGAGAACCTTGTCACCGCCGAACCGGTGGAGCAGGACCATGTGCGCGTACACCCAGATCGCGGCTTCAAATCAGGGTAGGAACAGGGGCAGGCGCTGCTCCGAGCGCTATCGTCGCCCGTTAACGGTGGGACCGTCGAAAAGCTCCTGGGGAAACGGCAAGGGACCGTCGAAAATGCCGTGTAAGATGACTCTGGTCTGAGAACCCCGCCGCAATCGCGATATCGGCAATTGGGCGATTCGTGCTGATCAGTAAATCGCACGCCAGGCCAATGCGCCGCTGCAACACAAATTGATGCGGTGGGACACCTGCCGACGCTTTGAAAGCGTGAGCGAAATGGTGCAACGACATGCCGGCGGTCCGTGCGAGCTGTTCCAACTCAAGATCCTCACGGAGATGCGAATCGACGTATTCCTGCACTCTATTCAACACCCGTGGCGGCAATCCGCCCCTTGATTGTTGGAACGCCACAGCGTAGGGCATGTTGGTCAGCAGGCCTCTGCGTGGTCGGCAGTGGAGCCATGTACTCTCCGCGTTGCGCCAAATCGCCAAAGACGGCTCGGGCGGCGTAATAACTGCCGGTAAAGTCTCTGTACCGCCAACGGGAATCAATCGAGCGCCGAAATCGCCATTGCTGTTCTTGGCGCGAAAAATCCCGTCATTCCGTTCAAATAAAGTCCAAAATTCTGCCTTGATGCTCGAAGGAGCGTTGGTTCGCGCAAACCAGGCACGCGCATTGTGGTCCAAGCCGACAATCTGCCGATCTTTGTCAACGGCCAGCAGCGCGGTGCGACCGGGAGCCTGAGGAAATGCTATCGCAACGATCCAGTGCCGGCGAAACTGCTCGCGAAAATTGCGTTCTTCGACAGAACGCGCCGCGTCGATTACGAGAGCACCCGCCAACTTGTGCGCGTTCTCCGACAACGTCGGATCGATCGACGAGATGTCCAATACGCCAAGGAGTTCATCATGGACACCAAAGATCGGTGCAGCCGAGCAGCTACTGCCGATGTGTCTCAGGCGAAAATGCTCAGAGCGATGAATGGTTATCGGGCGGCGTTCCAGAATGCACGTTCCGGTTCCGTTTGTTCCTTCCCCCTCTTCGGACCAAATGCCACCGATCATATTGCCCCAATCGGCGAAACGCGATGATGGTTCTTCCTCGACGCGATGGTCGATCACGACGCCATGCTCATTGCTCATCAGGGTAACGTAGCCGGTCAGCCGAGATATCCGAAAAAGCTGATCGAGTTCCTCGCGGGCAGTGAAAGTTATCCCTTGGGCTCTCTCCCGGTGGTCTTTCAATTCTCCGGTGGTCAGAATCCGGGGCGCATCGTTCGATGCCGGATCGACTCCAAAATCGATCGCTGACCGCTTCCATGACGCGGATATCGAGCCCTCCGCGCTGGTACTCTTGCTTTCAACGACGGCCAGGACTCGATCAAGATGTCGGTTTCGACGTTCTGCGAGCATTGTCTGGTGGACTTCGGCCAACCTTCGCACACTTGGTCAACATCTGGCCTCGGGTGCTCCTACGACGGCGTATTTAGTAAGTCCGGCGTCAATTACAAGCGGGGCGACTTTCACAGTATGGCGCTCTGCTTCATCCACATTATTGCGCAGAGCCGTTCCGATAACGGCAACTCTGTCCAAGCGTCCGAGCACAACACCCTCTAAATCAGGCGAACGCCGATCGCCGCCATGACAACAAGCCAGAACTATTAAATATTACAATGCATTACGATATATTTTAAGCGGCGTAGGGCATGGTCTTTGCCCTCTAACGGGCAGTCCCCCTCTGCGGTAGCTGGCGCCGACCGCGAGAACATCGCAAGGGCGTTCCAAACATCGGGTTAGCGTTCAAGATATCAGCGACGCTGTTGGACGACATTTGCGCCTATGACCGCCCGGTGCATGGCATCTCATCGAAAACTGCATACTAAGGAACTCGGGTTCCGTGGGGCATTCACCATGTGGCCGGTTGAGACGGTACACCTCCGTCCATTGCAAAACATTGCAACTTGCACAGCGTGTTCCGGCATTGGCAGCGCCTAACTCAGCCGGTTCGACAGCACCGAGAATTCCAGCAGCCAAGATCCAGGTGCTTGGGCTCGCGGCCATCAAAAAACGACTTGGGCCAAAGTGGGACCCATTATCCGGTCTCATTCACAGGCTGTTCGAAAAAACAATCGCTCAAGAGCAAGGCCCATCGGATCACTTTATATCGCTCGATGAACTTTCCTATGCAGTTACTTTTCACGATTTATCGCTGAACGAGGCAAATATCGCGTGCCTGGCGATTGCAAAGAAGGTGTGCCAATTGCTATTTGGCGAACAGGGCGACGAGGTATCCGTTCGCAATATCGTTGGCGAAATTGCGGGGACCGCGCTTTTAGATGTCTCTCGGCTCGGGAGCCTCATCGAGGCATCTGTTGAAAACGGCGGAAGGCAAACCGTTGTCACGCGCAGCGATGAATCTGGAAACCCGGCTGCGCTGATTTGGGTGTCTGAAGAACCAGAATCATTTGCTCGATCTCCCATTGAGCACATTCGAACGGCCCATGCGCTCATCGATCCGTTAGGCCTCAGATTGGGGTTCTTTCCAGTGTGGGAGCTGGAAAGAGATCAAAGTAACGCCGTATTTCTTCTTCCGTTTCGCGGCTCCTCAAATCATGTTGCCATCACGGGTCAACGAACACTCGTCTCTCTTGACAGGATGTTGGTATCTCAAATTGAGATAGCGCTACTAAATGCGGCAGCGGCATATGCGCAAAGGCTCCATGGCGAGCAGAAGATTTGTGCAGTTGGCGTCGGCGTAAGCTATGACAGCTTGGCTTCCCTGGGGACGCGGGTGCGTTACCTTACGGCACTCCAAAAGGTGGTTACATCTTTGTCCAACCCTCTCTGGCTGCGGATCGAGAATATCCCGGTCGGAGCTCCACTCATGCGAGTCGCGGAACTCGTTGCAAAACTGAAAGTTGTCAGGGTTCGTGTTAGCGTGGAGTTTGAGCCAATCGGCTCGCTGCCTGAAATGAACGTTCGTCTTGGCGTCATCGGCTTTGGGGGCATCATGACATCTGGCATTGATGTTATCGAAGGAAAAATGATTTGCGAAAAGCTTGTTCGGCGGGCTGTCGCCCAGAGAGCCTTTGCATTCTTGGATCATCTCGATTCAATGGAATTCGTCGATATCGCGCGAAAGTCACATGTTCGCTTTGGCAGAGGAATTGCGCTCGGTATGCGGCACCTTTCCGGCCTAGAGAAGGTACCGGATTTTCCACTCACGCGCACTGATTGGGGATAACGAAATGCCAGCAACTATAAATCCGGGGACACTATACCTAATTAGACAATTCACTTGTGAAAGCTGGAGCGGGTGATGGGAATCGAACCCACGTATGCAGCTTGGGAAGCTGCCGTTCTACCATTGAACTACACCCGCAAAAGGCGAATTTCTCTCTTATTTCTCTCGTGGGTAAGCTAGCTGGTCGCGGAGTCGCGGGCAAGTTGGGAAGCTGCTCAGTTTAGCGGTCAACTCTAGGATCGTCTTTGTCGAAAGATTGCGCGATCTGGCGAATTAGTCCAACTTCAACTCTTGGGCCTCGGTGTCCAGAGCGGATTTGACTTCCACGCTTGCTCCCAATCTCGACCGTGCAAAGGCCAGGGCTTGGCGCGCCTGCTCCGGCTCACCCAGCATTGCATAGGCACGGATTAGCATCTGCCAACCTTGCGGATCGTACGGGTTGGCCTTCAATCTGGCAGCGAGTTTCGCCACCATTGCCATTGGATCGGGCGCGCCGTTGGCATTGGTCATTCCCTGAGGCACCACTCCAAACTGCGCCATCCGGTTCACCAATTCCTGATGGATCGGGGCCTCGGGTGGGATCTCGTCCAGAAGGTCTTGCCAGAGCGTCGCGGCCCCGGTCTTGTCGCCTCGCATTGCCTTGGCCAGGCCAAGATAATAACGCGCGGCCGAATTATGAGGATCGCCGGCAAGCGCCGACTTGAAGGCTTCCTCGGCTTCGGGCGTGACATTGCCGGAGTTTGCCGTCACCTGCATCTGGCCATACGCCGATTGTAAGGCAGGATCGCTCTGGTGTCTGGCCTCGTCCAAAGCCCGCGCCCTATCCAGCGCGGCCGCGCCATCTCGGGCATCATCGAGGCCCTGATAGACCTGGGCAAGATCAATCCAGTCTTGCCGATTGAACGGATTGGCTCGCAGTCGTCCGATCAAGACGGGCGCCAGCCCGGAGATGTCTCCTTGTGCTACCTCTGCCTTTAGGCTGGCGGGATCGCCACTTCGAGCATCGCGCAAGGCCAGATGTGGACGTCCCACCAACGCGTAAGCGCCTATTCCGACACCCAACAACACTAGAACAAGAGCGCCACCGGTCAGCAGGGTACCCTTCCGGCCGGGATTGGTCCGCAATAACGGTATCGCCACAAAAGCAACCGCCAACGTCGCCAGCAAGATTGTCGCTATATATGGAAAATTGTTGGATATCATTTCGTCCCAACCCGGCGGACGCCGCACTTGTGGCCCGCAGTCATGGTTGCGCTTTCCAGGTGTTGGGTACGCCCGGTTTGGTGGCGGTAAGGGCGGTGATCGTTTTCAACAAAGGATGCTACCGGATCGGCAGCTCAGCCGCTGGTGTGGCAACACAATCCTGAAATTGCTCAAAATTGATATTGTTGTCATTCCAGACCCGTTTTGATGACAGAGTTAACATAGTTGCGCGATAGATAATTATCGTGTGAAAACGGTTAGTTGCACAAAGGTCATGGCTGCGCCTGTCTGAGAGGTCCATCGACGTCGAATACTCTTAAACATCAAAATTGACATCGTTGTCAAATTAGCGATACTTTGAGAAACGGATGCCGGGCGAGGAACAGAATATGCGTCACAAATCAAAATTGTTGCGTTATTTGGCCCTGTCCGCTGCTGTGGTAATTCCAGCGTCAATTGCTGTCGCGTTACCTGGTGCCGCAACCGGCCAAAAAAGTATCGCTAAGCCCGCGATCGTTCAGACCGCGGCGCCGACCTTGAGTCCGTCATCTGCGCCCAACGATCAGATGCATATGCTCAACCAGTATTGTACGGCCTGCCATAATGAGAGGCTCAAAACAGCTGGCTGGTGGGTGCCGGAGTTGGCCGTTGCCGACCTGACCCAGGGTGCACATAACGATCTCTGGGAGAAGATCCTGTGGCGGCTCAGCGCGAGCGAAATGCCCCCCAAAGGCATGCCGAGACCACCTCAGGCTCAAATCGACAATTTCACGGGATGGCTTGAGACTTCTCTAGACAAATACGCCGCCGCACATCCCAATCCCGGTCGCGCCACGATCCGTCGCCTGAACCGCGCCGAGTATGGCAACGCGGTGCGCGATCTTCTGGATATCGACGTGGACATGAGCAACCAGCTGCCCGTCGATGATTCCGGCTATGGTTTCGACAATATCGCAGACGTCCTGACGGTTTCGCCGACCTTGATGGATCGCTATGTCTCGGTGGCCGGAAAGGTGGGCCGCTTGGCGACTGGCCTATCGTCGAAGAGCGAATTTACCACCCAATATGTGCTCAAGAAGGACATTAATGTCCTTTATCACGGGTTGCCGTCCTACAATGAGCGTGCCAGCGACGATCTTCCGTTGGATTCGCGCGGCGGTGGTGCGTTCAAATATTACGCGCCCTTCGACGCCACCTACCTTATTCAGGTGACGCTGAACTCCAACACCGAAGAGGACAATGAAATTCGTCCTCAGAACACGTATGAAGTCCGCGTTCCGCTCAAGGCTGGGCAACGCATCATCGGCGCCTCTTTCGATAAAGATCTGGTTCTTAACGAAACGCAGCAGAAGGTCTATTCCGGCCTAAACGGCTCGGGCATCGGCGGCATCATCATGCCGAGCGCACCGCCAAAGACGCTGAAAATGAACGTCCAGGTCGACGGCGCGAAAATGCAGACCTTTGCGGTCCCGTCCTATGGCGGTGGGTATGGGTATTTCCAGCAGAATTTCCCCCGCGACATCCTGCAGATTGTGATCAAGGGCCCTTATGACGTGAAGGGGCCGGGCGATACGCCCAGCCGGCGCAAGATCTTCATCTGCCGGCCTTCGGCGTCCCTGTCGGAAGATGCTTGTGCCCGCAAGATCTTCGCCAATCTTGCCACGCATGCGTTTCGCCACCTGGCGACCGAGGCGGACATCGCTCCACTCATGAAGGTGTATGCCGATGGCCGGCGCGGCGCGGACTTTGACCACGGGATCGAATCGGGCGTGGAAGCCATCCTTGTGTCCCCGCAATTCATCTTCGTGCAGGAAAAGGCGCCAGCCGGCCCAGTCGGCAGCTTGCATCGGATCAGCGACCTGGAGTTGGCCAGCAAGCTCTCTCTGTTCCTGTGGAGCAGCATCCCTGACCAGGAACTGATGACCGTGGCCGAGCACAACCAGCTGCATGAGTCCAAGATTCTCAAACAGCAGATCGCGCGAATGCTGGCCGACCCGAAGGCTGATGCCCTTGCCCAGAATTTTGGCGGTCAGTGGCTGTATCTGCGCAACCTCCAATATCAGCGGCCCGATCTGGAGGAATACCCGAATTTCGATGAACGGCTGCGCAGCGCGATGCTAACTGAAACCCAGATGTTCGTCATGTCTGTATTCCGTAATGACAGCAACGTGCTGGACTTCCTGAACGCAAACTACACCTATTTAAACCAGCGGTTGGCCGAGCATTACGGCGTCCCCGGCGTTTATGGCACGACCTTTCGCAAGGTGACCCTGGATACCGCCACGCACCGCGGCGGACTGCTGGGTCAAGGCGCCATCCTTACCGTGACCTCGTTTAACAATCGCGCCTCGGTTGTAAAGCGCGGCAAGTGGATACTGGACAATATCCTGGCCGCCTCGCCGCCGCCGCCGCCTCCGAATATTCCCGCCTTCCCGGAAATAAAAGGCTCGAATCTGAGCGATCGTCAGATGTTGGATATGCATGCAGCGAGCCCCGTCTGTGGGGCGTGTCACGACAAGATCGATCCGCTTGGCTTCGCGCTCGAGAACTATAACGGCATCGGGGCCTGGCGCTCGACGGAAGCCGGCAAGCCCGTGGATGCATCGGCCGTGATGCCGAATGGCCAGGCCTTCACTGGCCCCGATGGCCTCCAGGCCATTCTGCTGGCGAAGAAGGATCAATTTGTTGAGGCCTTCACCCAGCGGCTGATGGTTTATGCGCTGGGCCGAGGACTTGAATCTTATGACATGCCCGAGGTTCGTACGATCCGGCGGCAGGCTGTTGCTGACAAATATCGGATCGACTCGATTGTTCTGGGCATTGCGCAAAGTACGGCTTTTCAGATGCGCCAAGTGCCAGAAATTCCAAAGAGGACCGCAGAAAAATGATGATACCTAGCAAGCCTCTCCATCGCCGTACCATGTTGCGCGGACTCGGAGCTGCAATGGCTCTGCCGCTTCTGGATACAATGTTGCCAGCGCGCGCTGCCGATGCCGTCAACGCGGCCAAGGGACCCCTTCGCCTGTCGGTACTCTATATGCCAAATGGCATGATCATGCAGAACTTCGTGCCCAAAGACACAGGCACGAACTATACGATGTCCGAGACCCTCAAGCCGCTGGAAGCGCAGAGGGACCAGTTCGTCGTCATCACCGGCCTGGCGCACAAGAATGCGACTCCGTTGGGAGATGGACCGGGCGACCATGGCCGTGCGTGCGGATCCTACCTCACCGGCATGCACCCCAAGAAAACCGAAGGCTATGATCTGTCGAACGGTATTTCGATGGATCAATATGTTGCCAGGGAAACCGCAAAGGTCACCGAGATATCTTCCCTGGAGCTGAGTTTAGAGCCGCCCGGACTCGTCGGTAGCTGCGACAGTGGTTATAGTTGCGCCTACACGAACACTTTGTCCTGGAGCGATCCCAGAACGCCGCTTCCGACAACTGTGGACCCGCGCACGGTCTTTGAGCGTCTTTTCGGCGACGGGGACAAAATCGACCAGGCATCCCGTCTGGCGCAGATGCGCCACCAAGCCAGTATCCTTGATTATGTAATGACCGACGCACAGCGTCTGTCGAAAAAATTGAGCACCGACGATCTGCGGAAGATGGATGAATACATGACTTCCGTTCGCGATGTTGAGCGGCGCATTCAGAAGGTTGAGGCCGGCGGCAGCACTGCGATTTCATCTGACATGTCACGGCCTTCCGGCATACCGGATAGTTACATGGAGCATGCGAAGATGATGATTGACCTTCAGGTCTTGGCCATGCGGGCCGACCTGACCCGCGTCACTTCCTTGATGATGGCGAACGAAATCAGCAACCACAGCTATACCGAAATTGGTATTTCGGACGCACACCATTCCATCAGTCACCATGGCGGCGACCCGGTCAAGTTGGCCAAGCTGGTGCGTATCGAACAGATGTTCCTTGGCCATTACGCCTACTATCTGCAGCAGCTGAAAGCGGCCAAGGAGGGGGATGGCACCCTGTTTGATCGGACTGTGGCTTGGGCGGGGCCAAGTTTGGGCGATTCAAACACGCATGACCATCTTTACATGCCTCTGATCATTGGCGGGGGCCTCGTAAAGGGAAATCGCCATATTGCTGTGGCGAAAGAGACGCCCATGTCGAATGCTCTGGTGTCAGCCATGAATCTGGTGGGCGTACAACAGGACAGGATCGGCGACAGCACCGGTCCGCTCTCCGAATTGACCGACGCGTAGGAGTAAATCATGAGCAACAGAAACCGCTTTATCGGCCTCGCAGCCGCAGTCATTGGCGTTCTAGTGGCGGTTTCTCCGGCGATGGCGAGAAAGGTCGACGACGATCTCCAGACGGCCGTCAACAATGACGACATCGCCGCGGCAAAGGCTGCGCTTGCCAAACATGCCAATCCCAACGCGCTGGAGGCGGACGGTAGCGCACCATTGGCGTGGGCCGCGGACCGCCAAGACACCCAGATGATCGGCCTGCTGCTGAAAGCAGGCGCCAAGACCAACGCAGGGAGTGCCATTCCGCTGGTCCTTGCCTGCGAGAACGCCAATGATGCGATTGTTTCGGAGTTGTTGGATGCGCATGCCGACGTCAATGCTCATCGGGCCGACGGCGTGACAGCGTTCCATCTTTGTGCCGCTCGGGCCGGCGCCCGAAATGTGGTGCGGATGGTCGAATCCGGCGCCTCTCTGGAAGCCGCAGATTCTGAAGGGCAGACGCCTTTAATGTTCGCGGCTTCCGCCGGAAATGTGGACAATCTGGATGTGCTTATTAGTGTTAGCGCGAATGTCAACGCGGCGGCGAAAAGCGGATTTACGCCGCTTTTCTTCGCCGCCAAGAGCAAGGATCCCGAGGTTGTGCAGCAGTTGCTCGACTTTGGCGCGAACGTTGGTTACTCGGCCCCTGACGGCACCACGGCTCTGCAGCTCGCGATGTACGACAACGATGTCCCAGTGGCCACGCTGTTGGTACAGCATGGCGCGTCGTTGACGGCTTGGGATATCAACGGCAAGCAGCCGCTGCATGTGGCAGTCGCCGATGGCGATGCAGACTTAGCCAAGCTGATGATCGCGAAGGGGGCGGATTTGGAAGGCCTGACACGGCTCCCCTATCGCGTTGATCCAGGTACCGACAAGCGCAAGGCTGGGGCACGTCCGGTCGACGCACAAGCGCCTGCCGGCAACGACGCCAACGTGAATGAGGCCGCGGCGAAGAAAATTACCGATCAAAGAGGCGGCGGTGGCGGTGGATCCGCCCCACGTGACCCGGTTTATTACGATACGGCGAAGCTGGGCTATGAGCCCAAATTGGTGCTCGGCCAACTTGACTGGGCCGGTTCGGTTGCTGATCCGGCGCCGCCGACCACACCCTTGCTTGCAGCGGCTGCAGCCGGACAGGCTGGTACGATGAAGGTGTTGGTCGACGCGGCAGCGAAAAAGGATTTCAGTACCGATGATGGCAACACTGTCCTGCTGGCAGCTGTTTCCAGCGGGAATCTGGATGCAGTGAAGTACGCGCTTAGCATCGCGCCCAATATCAAGGTCGCGAGAAAAGATGGAACTACTGTCATGCACATTGCGATTGCCGATGCCAACCGTGGTGTCGACGAGGCAAAGACGTCTGTCGAAGACGTCGAGGCGCTTATTAAGTTCCTGGCAGATAATGGCGCCGATCTGAATGCAAAAACGAGCCGTGGCCAAACTCCTAGTGACACGGCCGCCCGTGGTGAACCTGAAATTCAGACCTTCTATGCGCAGCTGCTACAGGCGCATAGCGCTCAATCGGGGAAGGACACATCTAAGAAAAATCCGGCCAGCTGACCCTGCTTTCCTGGTCCTAGCCTGACAATTCAAAGAGCGCGGCCTGCAAGCCGCGCTCTTTTCGCATGCGTGGCCAAGTGTGCTTCCAAACTGGCTCCATCAAGGCAACGGAGGCCCGGAAGAGCCGCGAATGACTAATTCGTATTCCAAGAAACGGCCGACGGGGCCATCATCCAGCGAGCCGTTGAGAAGCATATCGGTTGCCTGCGCCGCCATATTCGCCAGTGGAAGGCGGATGGTGGTCAGCGGCGGCCAGGTCATGCTGGCCGAAGGGATATCGTCACATCCCACGATAGATAGATCTTCAGGCACGCGAACCCCCTGACGGTGCGCTACGGTTAGCAACGCAAGAGCCATCAAGTCGTTCGCGGCGAATACGGCCGTTGGCTTTGGATCCTTCAGAAAAAGTTCGGCTTCCGGAATGCTGTCGTTATAATTGAAGTTTCCAACCCCTATCCAGGCCGGGTTTATATCCAATTGCGCTTCGCGCATCGCGTCTTTGAATCCTTTCAGTCGCGCGTTCGAGATGGGATTCGCCAGCGGGCCACGCAGAAAGCCTATGTCGCGATGGCCCAGCCCGATCAGGTATTTTGTCATGTCATAAGCGGAACGCCTGGAGTCGATCTGGACATAGGAACTGCGCTTCACGTCATCTCCTGGCAATATTCGGACATACGGGATTTGCCTTTTTTCGAGCAAGGAAAGCACGTCATCCGAAAAGCACAGGGGCGGTGGAACAATGACCCCGCCAAGTTTGATCCGGTCAAGAAGGTCCACAAGGCCCTCTGCAGGATTCCGATCGGGCGCTTCCAGCCATTCCACAATCAGATGGTACCCATTGGCTTTACATGTGGCGCCTGCACCGATTTGCATCGCTGCGTTGAACGTTGGACTGACGGCATTGCATAGAAGAAGCCCCATCAGGTAGGACCGGGAACTGCGCAGAGATCTCGCGGCAAAATCGGGCTTAAAATTTAATTTGGCGGCGGCGGCCAGAACTTTCGCCGCCAACTTCGGCGTGACGTTCGGCTCCTTATTGAGGACTCTTGAAACAGATTTGATAGAGACCTTCGCCTCGGCCGCGACGTCTTTAATGGTCGATGGCACCCGCTATCTCCAAAATCCCAAGCAAACCGAAGTAAAGTAATCGATTGCAAGAAAATACTAGGCTCATCGACGCTCGCGATACGCATGTCGGTTATATACCGAAAGTCCAAATAATATAGCATATTCAATGGATAAGGCGTAGCGAAATTTCGGAATTTCCCTATAATGGGACGCGCCTCAGCAGAAAGGCTGGCGGGTGCCAAATAATATCTGGGTGGGCGTTGGATATCAGACAGAAACAGAATGATGGGCGCGTCGGCGCCCTGATTTGGGCAATGTCATTTGCCCAATTCGGACTATGGATGCTGACAATCACGCCAATCATCCTGTCTCTTCCATTGCGCATCTCGCAAATCGACCCCCACCACTCTGTGGCAGACCAATCCATGGTCATGGGCTGCGGAGCCTTTGTGATGATGTTCTCGGCCCCATTCTTGGGTGCGCTTTCCGACTTTACAGCAACGCCTTTTGGGCGAAGGCGTCCTTATTTGATTGGCGGATTCCTGGTAGGGGCTATGGCATCCATTGTGATGGCCGTGTCCAATAGTCTATGGGTCATCGCCATTGCGTGGTGCGTTGCTTTTTCCGTGCTGGAGTCTGCGTGTACTGTGCTGTTGGCGTGCGTAGGAGACTTCATTCCGCCTGAGCGGCGCGGGAGGGCGGCATCGGGAATTGCAGTCGCGACGTCGGTGGCCTCCGTCGCCGGCTCTTACATAGTGAGTTGGGCCCATCTCGACCCGGTGGAAATGTTCGGCTTTCCCTTGGCAGCTTCCCTGTTGGTGGTTCCCTGGGTTTTATTTCTGTTGCCGGATCATTGCGACGGAAGCGGATTTCGGGTGGATATTCGTTCTGCTGCCCGGCTTGCATTCAGCCGAGGCCCCCAGCGACTTCAGGGGAATTTCCTTGGGATTTTGCTGAGCCGATTTTTGGTGTTTGTAGGCTTGGCAGTATACGTCATATACCAGGCTTTCGACATCACCGCTCATATCAATGCGCCCGTGGCATCCGTGCCACATATTGTCTTGTTGGGAGCGTTGGCCTCTGCAGGCGCCGTGCTTTTTGGCGCGCCGTTGATTGGCTATATATCTGACAGGTATGGGCGGCGAAAAGATTTTGCAATCCTTGGCGGACTGATGCTTGCCTGTGGGCTTCTGACAATAGCGCTAACCGCAAATCCTGGTGGCTTTATTGTTGGCACATGCCTGCTTGCCGCCGGGGTTGGAATTTACAATAGCCAGACTATCGCGCTTTCTGCTTCTCTCATGGACGGCGAGAACGTCATGGGCAGGGGCATGGGGTGGATGAGCATGATCGCGACGCTACCCCGTGTGGTTGTGCCTCTTGCGGTGCCTTTATTTTTGACTCTGAATGGAGTCGACAACTACTCGGTACTATTTCTGACCGCAGCCCTGATCACCGCCGTCGGGGCCTTTGCCATCTTGCCGGTCAAGACGGCTCGGTGACGCTGGCGCATCAAGCCCGCTATCCGCGCAATAGCAAAGCAATGCGGTCCAGGGGTGGTCCTGCGATAGTCCAAGCTGAAAGCCATCGGTAGGAATCGGGCGCGTGTTCTGCACGGACGCGATCACCAATGCTTCGTAACGCAATATCCTTGGCCTCTGGAGCAGTGACCAAAGAATGTGCTGTATCTAGATGAAGTTAGAGTGTCTGTGATGCGATTCGGCGAACACGTAAATATTCTTGGGAAGCTGCCGTTCTACCATTGAACTGCACCCGCGCCTTATGAGCGCTTGTACCACAGGCCGCCTGAGTTTTCGCCCGGCCCTTCGCTTACGCTCCGGGCGTTTGTCGCTCAAAACGGTCCGCTGGACCGTTTTGTTCAGCTTGGCTGAACCGCTCCAAACCCATTGAACTACACCCGCAACCGAATGCGCATATAACATGCCGCCGGAGTTTTCGCATAGGGTCTGAGTATTCGCCCGGCCGCTCGCTTTAAGCTCGCGGCGTTGGCTTAGCATTTCTTGGCGAGGTCCGTAGCGATAGCGAACGGACGCGAGACTAGAAATGCTTGCCCCTCGCCGAGCGTAGCGAGGGAGGCGGCACTCGAAACGATCCACTGGATCGTTTCGTCCGCCTCAGGCGGAACGTGCCTCACCCCGCAAAGTATCAACTTGGCTCTTTTTTGGCACAGCTTTAATAGCGGGTCACTGAGTCGTCGGCAAGTTGTCCCTTGCGATGCGGACCAAACTGGGACGCGGCCTGCGCTCTTAAATCGGCCTCTTGTGAGCCAGCCTGGCGTCGCGGAGAACGCCATTGCTTGCCTCGCCGGGCGGTCCACCGTTACGATGGGGCGTGCCCGAGAAATCCGCTGCAAGACGCAACCGTACTGCGAGGCGTTTGGTTACGCCGTGGCGCGTTCGCCAGTGTGGGAGCTTTTTGTTGCCTGTCCGGGGCTTGCTTTTCGTCACCAATCGGTTTGCTGCCCGCCTGCGGTCTGGGTTTCGCGTTATAGCGTTTTTGTCGGCGGCGATGGTGTACATGGCCGGCCAGGACGCTTTCGCGCAGACATCCGCACAAATCCCCGCGCAAAGACCCGCTCAAACGTCTGCGCAGCCGCCTGCCAAGAACGCCGCGCCGGCCCAGACCACCGTGGTCGCCGCTCCCGTCGACGCTGCGCGCGTGGTGCAATTCCTCAATCAAACGATTGCCTGGTATCACCAGTTCGGTGCGCAACAGCGGCTCGTTTCCGATGCAAATGACGACGTGTATTTCAGCGCCGATCGTCAGATGGCCAACGAGGTAGTCCGCCTGGCGTTTCAATACGCGCGGACCCAGGCGGAAGGCGCACAACCGACAGCCGCTCCCGCACAGCAGGCCTCCGGGCAGGTCGGCGCCCCGTCTACGTATCAAACGCTGATGCGGCAGGAGGCCGAGGCGCAGAAGGACGAGAATCAAGTTGTCGTCGAAGTCGATGATTTGCAGAAGAAGATCGCCACAGCGTCAAGGAAACAGAAGCAAGCGCTGCAAGCCCAGCTGGCAGAGACGCAAGCGGAAGTAGATTTGGCGAAAGCCCGCGCGGACGCGATACGCAACATGACGCGGTTCCTGAGCGGCGCCAGCACCGGGGCCGCCGGGTTGAGCGCGCAGGTCGATGCGCTCGAGAGTACGCTGCCGCCGGACCTTCACCAGGCCACCAAGAGCGGGAGCGCGAATGGAAGCTCCAGCGGCGGAACGAGCGTCCCGAGTTCTCAGCAACAGGCCGCGCCCGCCACGCCGCCCGCTGTGATCGCAAACGTCGCCGCCGGTTCCGGGCTGTGGGAGCGCGCGACCAGCCTCTTCTCCACTTGGGGCAAGCTGCGAAGCATCAATACCGCTATGCAGCAGACTCAAGAGCTGGCGCTGAGCGCGCAGGATATTCGCAATCCCCTGCTGGCCGATCTCAGGGAACTCACGCAGCGCGGCGACGAGTTGGCACACCAGGCGGATACTGCCAACACCGCCACGCTCGAGCAGGAAAGACAGCAACTCGATGCGGTGACGCAACAATTCAAGCAGCTCACCAATTCCACGATCCCCTTGGCGCAGGCGGGAATCCTGCTGGGTCTTTACCAGAAGAACCTCGCGAGCTGGCACGCCAGTGTGGTGAGTGAGTTTTGGACGCTGTCGCAGGGCTTCGCCGCGCGGTTTATTTTCCTCAGCGTGATTATCGCGCTGGTGTTGGGCGCATCGGAGCTGTGGCGCCGCGCGATTTACAAATACGTGCGCGATACGCGGCGCCGCTGGCAACTGAATTGGGTACGCAAGTTTGTGGTTTGGGGCGCGATCGCCACGATCGTCACATTCTCACTGGTGAGCCAGATTGGCTCGATGGCCACATTCGCCGGACTGATCACCGCGGGCGTGGCCGTGTCGCTGCAAAATGTGATTCAGTCGATCGTGGGCTACTTCTTCTTGATCGGTAAATACGGAATTCGCACGGGCGATCGCGTCATGATCGGCGGGGTCTCCGGCAAGGTCATCGATGTGGGCCTGGTGCGCATTCACCTGATGGAGATGGGCGGCGCGGGCGCGGACACGCCCACCGGCCGCGTCGTGGCGTTCTCGAATTCCATCGTCTTTCAGGCGACGCCGGGCATCTTCAAACAGATTCCCGGCACGAGTTTTGCGTGGCACGAGATCGCCTTGACGCTGCCCGTCGGCATGAATTTCTCGACCGCCCGCGAGCGGCTGATGACGGCTGTCGAGGCAGGCCTCGCCGATTTCAAGGACGAAATCGCCAAGCAACACTCGGCCATCGAAGATGCTTTTGAAGGCAGTCCCGGGACGGGCCTACACCCCACTGTGCAACTCCAGTTCACTTCGTCGGGGCTGGAAGCGCTGGTGCGCTACCCCGTGGCGCTGCGCCGAGCGATGGAAATCGACGAGCGGGTAACGCGCGCCATCCTTACTGATTTCGACGTCGCCCATGCCGGTAGCCCGGCCCTCCGGCTGAAGACCGCGACCACGGAATAAATGCGCCCCAAAGTGGTTGAGAAGAAACAGCTCAACAAACGAAAGTCCCCCTGGGGAGCTTGGGAAGCTGGCAGCGTACCTGGACGGCAGAGTTGGTAAGTATGCAGCTCTCCGGCTTATAAAGCTGAATGCCCACCGCAAATATCCAAACGAAATCAGAGCGAACTTCAGGATTGGCCAATACTATGGCCGAAACTATGCTCGGTGCCGGAGAGTTTCCGGCTGATTGAGCTCAATCGAACGTCCGCTTTTGACCCCCAAAGCGGACATACTCAGTCGGTCAAAACTCTCCACCACGTTGAAATCCCAGAAATGTCAAACATAGTTAATGTCTGAAAGTTCATATCTCTTTATCGGCTATTGTTATTGCTGGTAACGATCCCTGGCGCTAGCGTCAATTTATTCAATTTCAAACTGGCGGGGTAAACCATGGGCACGAGAATACATATCCTTAGCGCGTTTGCCGCAGCGGCTCTCATGACATCGTTGTCAACAGCGGCGCATGCCGTTACTGCGACTTTGGGCGCCACCTATTTTGAAGTGGCGGACGGGTCCGATCCCGACTTCAATCTCTTTTCCACTCCAAATGTCGCTCTCGGTAGTGTGCTGGGCCCGAACGGCCTGCCAGTCGCTTCCGCTCCTTTCGGCGTGAATGATATTGGTGTGGGCAATCAGATCACCTGGTGGAGCCCCACGCTGAATACCCATGTGGTGCAAACCGGAATGGGGACCATTACGCTTCCTTTCGCGAGCAACATGTATGCTCCCAACAGCACAGGGTTCAATGACAGTTCATTTTTCGAGACGGCTGTGTTCAATGGCACATTTTCGCTTGCTTCGGCATCAACCGTGGAATTTCAGCTTGGCTCCGACGACGACAGTTTTATCTATGTAGACGGTACGTTGTTCGGTCAGAATCCAGGCGTGCATGGCGTGACAAATGTTGATTTCACCTCGCCCACTCTTGGCGCCGGTAATCACTCCATCGAAGTGTTCTATGCGGATCGAGAGAATACGGGGGCATATCTCTCGCTGAATCTACTTTCAGATGTCGTGATTTCCCCTCCCTCCGGCGTCCCCGAACCCACCACCTGGGCTATGTTCCTTGTCGGCTTCGGCGGCCTCGGGCTCATGCTTCGCGGTTCGCGCCGCAAGGGTACTGCCGCAACAGCCTGAACTTCGACTAACGTCCAACAGAGTCTGAAGACGGCGGCCGGTTGGTCGCCGTTTTCATACTGGCGTAACGTCACTGGTCAGGCCTCTTTTACAGGCTGATCCGTTGTTCTCCGACTTAATCACAATTCCTGGAATTATCTTCGGAGCGGGTGAGGCTTGCAGCATGGGGCCGGAGTTTTCGCCCAGGTCTGAGTATTCGCCCGGCCGCTCGCTTTAAGCTCGCGGCGTTGGCTTAGCATTTCTTGGCGAGGTCCGTAGCGGTAGCGAACGGACGCGAGACTAGAAATGCTTGCCCCTCGCCGAGCGTAGCGAGGGAGGCGGCCCTCAAATCGATCCACCGGATCGATTTGCCCGGCTACGCCGGTCGCGCCTCACCCATTGAACTGACGCGAGGCAATCATCTGATCGGCAGCGACGCAGAGAACCCAATTACTGGCTGAAATAGGTGCACGTGCCCTGTTCGCTGACAGGCCCCTGGACGATCTTGCAGTCATTCGGCGGGATGAACAACGTGCATGCCCCGCACATCTGGTCGGTAGACTGCTCCTGATAGCCCGCTTGCTCCTTGGTCATTTTCGGGAAATCCTGCGCACGGGCGGGCCGCACCGCAAGCGCCGCAAGGCCTGTTAATGTGCCGGTCAATCCGCACCGTAAAAAATGGCGGCGATACATGCCGTCGCGTTTTCTCTCTTCAGTCACTATCGTGCTCCCAAAACTCAAAAATGCGCGGGAGTAGCCTACCCGCGTCCGCGCCTTCAAAAACCATCAGCCTACAATCGCATAAATTGAGCGCGCCTCGGCTCCTGGTCAAGTGAGGCAAATAACGCAACGGAAATATGCAATCGAAGTCGTTCAGCCAATTGGCTTATTTGAACGCCACACGCTCGCCGGCATTCACCGATCTCAGGTCCGTCTTGGAGAAGGCAGAATGCGTGATCTCGTCACCATGCCAGGCCCCACCTACGATGGTTGTCTCGGAGCCGCAATCTCCGGCGGCATGGGCGATGATTGCCAGCCGCAACGGGCTATGCCTCAATACCGCAAATGGCGGGCCGGAAGGCCAGCGTGGCAAAGGAAGCTTCAGAGTCCGCCAACCGCTGTACTCCGGATATTTGCCGCCGACACAAAGGCTGACGCGCCATGAGTTATCCACCAGGTGAAAAACAATGCGGAGATTGCTCCCTTTGTTGCAAGATCATGGCGATCACGGAACTGAACAAACCCAAGGATGTGTGGTGCGATCATGTGATAAAAAAACGCGGTTGTGGCATCTACGAAACCAGGCCGCAATCGTGCCGTGCGTTCCAGTGCCTCTGGCTTCTGGACCCACGCCTGCCGCCGGAATGGAAACCAAACAAATCCAAATTCGTGATGGTCGGCGACAGCAGGACCGAGCTGGTTGTTCATGTTGATTCGAATTCTCCCGGCGCGTGGCGGCATGAGCCCTACCTTTCGGGATTAAGATCCATGGCAGAGAGGGGACAAAAACACGGCATGCTGGTTGTCATTATCGAAGGGGGCAAGAGCACAGTTTTGCTTTCTGACCGTGAAGTACCGGTCGGAGTTCTGCAGGACGATGATCGATTGGTGTCTGGACAAGTTGCCACATTATCCGGGTCGCGATTTGAAGTGAAAGTTATGAAGGCGGACGAAGCCGCTCGCCTTGCCGACACTGCCTTGGGGTGGCGGCGGCCGAAATCACCATGACCGGCGGCTTTCAAATACCAGCCTTGGCATGTTCCCAACGAAGCGAGTCTTCCCGGCAATCTGGGTTGGTGCTCGCCCCGGGAACCGTTGAATATTTTTCACGTTTTCCTCCGGGCCCGACGGAGCCCTTTTTTTGTCGCTGCGGCGCGGAAATCCGCGACGGGGAACATTTAAGTCCTTAAAATTGTAGGTTTATTTTGGTATTTCGCAAAGCTATTCCGGTCTATGCTGCCATCGGAATGAGCGGTTCAGGTTACCCCGCTCAAGTGGCAGATGAGTTGGTGGTCCCATGCATAGAATGAGTTTTGAAGTCAAAAAAGAATCCACGGCTGGCAGCAACGACGCGACCTGGCCCTCGGCTCTGCTGGTGGCGGCTCTGATATTCCTGGTCTGGGCCCTGGAGCCGGCGCTAATCCGTATGTGGATGCGCTAGAACTTCCGCGTCTGGCGGCAGCTGGAAAAACGTCCCTTCGTCATGGATCGGCTTGCGGCGCGTATGGACGCAGGCGCGGGCCCGTCTTAACTTGGCCTCTCGCCAACGAGCGCCACGGTTATGTCCGCCCCGCCCAGTGCGTCAGGTCTGATTGCCTCCGGCGCTGGCGCCTTTTCGGATGCCGAACTGGATACGATCGAGCAACTAGGCGACAGGCTGGCGCTGATCAAAGCCCCGCTCGGCGCCTACAATCTGGTCGATCACAACAAGCGCATCACCAAAGTCGCGGCGATCGGCCATGATGCCGCGAATAAGTGGATTTACGATCGTATGATAAAGGTGGTCCATGTCCTGAACCGGCGCTACCGGTTCAGGATCGACGGCTTCAGGGAGCCCCTGCAGTTCATGGTCTATCGCGACGTGGATGGCGCGCATTTCAACTGGCATATCGACCAGGGACCCAGCGTTCAGCGCAAATTGTCCTTGACGCTGCAGCTCACGGACCCGGCTTCCTATGAAGGCGGCGACCTTGAGTTCAAGGCCGGCAATGAAATCACGTCCGCGGCCCGGATGCGCGGCACGCTGATTGCATTTCCCTCCCACCTTGTCCATCGCGTGACGCCCGTCACGTCCGGAACGCGCAAATCGATTGTCGCCTGGGTGGCGTGAAGGCGAGCGCTGGGCCTTCCGGAAGATGTCGGATAGTATGGCCGCGGAAATGATGGAAGCGTGCCGCCGGCCATGGCTGCCAACCGATCGCATGTGGATGCTGCCATTGTCACCACCTTGCGCAATGTCGGCGCGCCGCTGGATTCCTTCATCGCCTGGCATTTGAATTGCGGTTTTTCGCGGCTGTTCCTTTTTTTTGACGATCCCGCCGACCCCGATCTGCCGCGGGCCGCCGCCCACCCCGCCATTACGGTCATTCCGCACGATGCCGCGCTGCGGCGCGCCTGGACCCACTTGCCGGAATATCGCCATTATGGGGATTTCATCGACCGCGAAGTGATGGCGCGCCAGGTTCTGAATTCGGTCGTGGCGATGGAAATAGCGCGTTCACAGGGTCTGGCATGGCTTGTGCACATTGATGCGGACGAATTGTTTCATTCGCCCGAACAGGCCTGCGCCGCTCATTTCGCCTGGGCCGACACGCAGAAGGTGGATACGATCAAATATCTGAATTATGAAGCGGTGCCCGAGAAAATCGAAATACAGGATCCATTCCGGGAAGTGGACCTGTTCAAGATCCCGCCGGCCCTGAAGCCGGGACCGGCCAGCGATGCGGGCCGCAAGCTGCTGGACGCCACGCCGCAGTTGCAGCCCAATCGCTTTCATTTTTATTCCAACGGCAAATCCGCCGTCAGGCTCGCCGCGCCCGGCATGCGCCCGCGCAGCGTCCATACCTTCGACAATCCGCTGGCGCCGGCGCAGCCGCTGCTCTGCTCCATGCCCTCTATTCTGCACTATGCGTGCTGCGGTTTTGAAAATTTCTGGGACAAATACAGAAGATTGGGCGGTTTTACGGACAAGTGGTTTGGCCGCAAGGATATCCGCGGCGCGATAGGCCCGTTGCACCTCGACGCCAGGGACGCGGTGGCAGGCGGCGACCGCGCGTCGGCGCTTGAATTTTATCGCCGGCGCATCGCCATCGAGGATTCCGGGCGGTGTGAAGAGCTGATCCGCCACGGCGTGTTGACGCGTTTTCCCCAACCGCGCCACACCCTCGGCCGGCTTGCCGCAACCGCCGCGGCGCCGTGAATCTCAGGGCATCTCGACCCAGGGCAGCGGTATCCATTGGTTGATCTCGCGCAAGCCCACATGCTGGCGATAAATATGCAGCAGCATCTCGACAAGGCCTGTCTGGTTCTTTTGCGCCACCAGCACCCGCAAATATTTGTTGATCAGTGTTTTTGGGCTGTCCGCCGACATGTAAACGGCAACCTCGCGTGACACCAGCGTGCTCACATATTCGGCGAACCCGGGCCGGCGGATCGCTTTTTCGCCGCCCAGGATGACGAATTGCACGCCGTCGCCCGCGGCGCGATGCTCTTCGGGTATGTCCTTTTTTTCGACCAGGAGAATAAGGACCCCGCTGCGGTCGGGCCGCCAGGCTTCTCCCAGCTTGGGCACCACGCGCCAGCCGCACAGAAAGCCCTGGCAGACCTCATAGCGCGCCTCATAGATGCCGCAGCCCGAGCCTGTGCAGTGCTGGCACATCACACCCGCCTGCTTGCCGAACTCTTCAATGCGCAGAGCCAGGCAGCACACCGTGCAGGTGCCGCAGCTGTTTCCCGCTCCGGGATGGTCGCTCATGGCGCTCCTATAGCACAGACAGACAGGCTTTCAGAGGCGCCTCCGCTTCGGCACCGCGAAAAAACCCTGAAAAACACGCAATGCCCAATTGCAATCCGGCGGGGCTATAAAGCGGGAATGAAAGTGCTTCCGGCATTCCAGCGCGCTGGACGAGTGGCGCTGCGCATGTTGATTTTCGCGCCGCCCCGTGATGTATCGCAACATGCCCGCAAATTCCCCCGTGCAGATTTATGATCATGGTATCGGCGCCTTCACGGAAGACGAGCTTGATACCCTGGAGCGCTATTGCGATGGCTTGGCGCTGACCAGGGGCCCCGTCAGCGGCCTGCCCCAAGGTGGTGCTTACGACGATGTCGTGCGCGTCACCCAGATCGCCTCCATCAAGCAGGCGCCCGAGATCATGTGGTTCTATGAGCGCCTGGCCGAAATCTGCCGCGGTCTCAACAATCGCAGCTACCAATTCGATCTTCGCGGCTTCAGCGAGGCGCCCCAATTCATGGTTTATCGCGGTTCCGAGGGCGGCCATTTCGACTGGCACATGGATATGGGACCTCTGCCGCCGCGCAAATTGTCCATGACGATTCAGCTGACCGATCCGTCGCATTATGAAGGCTGCGACTTGCAGTTCAGCACCGGCACCGTCATTGCGACCGCGCCCAGGAATCGCGGCGTGGCGATTGCCTTTCCTTCCTATATGGTGCACCGCGTTACCCCCATCACCTCCGGCACGCGCAAGGCCATCGTGGCCTGGGTTACCGGACCCGGGTTCAAATAAAGTAATCTCCAGGCCTGCCTTCATCGGGTGCCGCCGCCACCCAAACCTGCTATGCTGCGGCCAATGACAAAGGGGAGGGCGGGATGTCCCGTGGCGGGTACCGCAGTGCGGTCCTTGCGGGTTTTGTCCTTTTGGGTCCGTCGGCGTGGGCCCAGGATACGGTGTTGCCCGCGAATCTGCCGGCCAAGATCACGGTCATGGACCGTCAGATCGATGTCGCCCCTGACGGCAGCGCGACCCTGACCTCCCATGCCGAAACCAAGATCCTGCAACAGAACGCCATCGCCCAGCTCGGCCAGTTGAAGCTCTCTTACAGCGATGGGCTTCAGCAGATTGACATCAACGCCGCTTACACCCTCAAACCGGATGGTCGCAAAATTCCCGTGGGCCCGGACGCGATCATTGTGCAGCAAAGCCCCGCCACCCAGAATGCGCCCATGCTGTCGGATATGAAGCAGAAGGTGATTATCTTCCCGGATGTCGAGGTGGGAGACACACTGGTGACGGATTCAACCATCAGGTCCAAGCCTGCGATTCCGGGAAGCTTCTTCTATGATGTAACGTTTCCGGCGGCATTGCCGATTGACGAGGCGACGGTCAGCATCGCCGCGCCCAAGACCATGGCGCTGACGCTGGAAACCCGCAGTCTGGACGCGGTCAAAAGCGCGGACGGTGATCGCGTTCTCTATAAGATTCGCTATACCAACCAGCATCCTTTGTTCGGCGCGGTCCCGCAGGCCGATTACGACCTGATGCCGCGCCTGTCGGTTTCGACCTTCAAGGATTATGACGCGTTGGCGGCGGCCTATGCGCCGCTCGCCGCCCCGGCCCTGACGGTGACGCCGGCCATCCAGGCCAGGGCGGATGAGATTGTCGCCGGTACCAGCGATCGCAGGGAACAGGTTCGCAGGATCTACGATTGGGTTTCCGCCCATATCCGCTATCTGGCGCTGGAGTTCGGCCAGGGCGGTATCGTCCCGCATGACGCCGATCATGTGCTCGCCAACGGCTATGGCGATTGCAAGGACCATGCGACCCTGTTCGTGGCACTGCTCAAGGCCAGGGGCATTCCCGCCAATCTGGTGCTGATCAACGGCACCAACATCTACACCGCGGCGAAAGTGCCGACCATCGCGCCCTTCAACCATATGATCGTCTGGCTGCCGGATCTGCGCCTCTACGCCGATACCACCAATGGGCGGGTGGTGCCGTTCGGCCTGCTGCCAAACGCCGAATATGGAAAACCGGTGGTGCATATCGCCGATAAGTCCGGCGCCCTGCACCAGATACCGATAAATGACGCCGCCAATGCGACGATCAATTACAAGCTCACCATGGTCGCCGACGATGCCGGACACATTTCCTCCACCAGCAGCCTTTTGGGAACGGGCGATTTTTCGGTGCCGCTGCGCGTCCTGGGGGCGGCGTTGCAGGGCCAGGATGGCGCGAAAGTTGCCAGCAGCGTCTTGCAGAAAAGCAGCACGCCGCGCGCCACCGGAATGGTCACGGCGCCCCTTCCCGACGCCGACGCGGCGTCCTACCAGCTCTCGGCCAGTTACAGCACTCCGGGCACCATGTCGGGATTTGCGCCCGGCAGCACGAGCCTGCTGGGTTTTGAGGATCATCTGCGCGCCCTGAGCCCGTTCAGCGCAGCGATGTTCGGTCCCCTGGTCGAGGGACGGTTTCGTGACGCCGCCGCGGCGCCTTGCTTCAACGGTCATGCGGTGGACGATGAAAGCATGCAATATCCGGCGACGCGCCATCTGCTGAAGCTGCCGGCGGACAGCAAGTTCTCCGGCCCGCATATCAGCTACACCTCACATTGGACCAATGACGGCGCCAGCGTCAGCGTGCACCGCGAATTCACCGCGCATTTCGACCAGGTATTGTGCGCGGGCGCGGCCAAGAACGAACTGCTGGCCTTCGCCGATCAGTTGAAGACCGACGTCCAGGTGCGGTTCTCCCTGCCGCACCTGGACGACAATTCCTCCACCGCGCCGCCGGCGCGATAGGAATTGTCCGCATGCCGCCGCGCCCCGGCTTTGTCCTTTTCGGTTCGGCGCATCTTTGGATGCTGGCGCTGTCGCTTGCGGCGCCCGTCCTGCTGGCGCTGGCGTGCCGGCAGCGGCCGCGCCTTGGCCGTCCCATTCGGTTTTTCCTGGCCGCCCTCCTGGGCGGAGGCTGGCTGTGCTGGTACGCGTTGTTCGCGGCGCGCGGCTGGCTCAATCTGGGCAATGGGCTGCCGCTCAATCTCTGCGATTGGGCGGCGCTGGCCCTGATCGCCGCGCTGGTAAGGCCCAGCCAGCTTGCCTATGAACTCGGCTATTTCTGGGGCCTGGGCGGCTCGCTGCAGGGATTGATCACGCCCGACATCGCTTATGATTTTCCCGATCCGCAGTTCATTTTCTTCTTTATCAATCACGGCGGCATCATCACCGCGCTGCTCTATCTTTCCTTCACCGGCATGCGTCCGGTGCCGGCTTCGCTGCCGCGCGTGGCGGCGGCGACGCTGGTCTATGTGCTTGTCGCGGCTATCGCCGATGATCTGCTCGGGATCAATTACGGCTTTCTCGCCGCCAAGCCCATCAATCCCAGTATGATGGATTTTCTTTCCCCCTGGCCCTGGTACATCCCCGAGCTGGTGGGGATCGGCCTTGTTTCGCTGCTTGTCTATTATGCCCCGTTTTTTGTGCTGGACCGGCTCCGGCGATACAGGACCGAGGCGCGCGCCCCCTCTTCGCGCATCAAATCCGGCAACACGCCCTCCCTGTGAAATCCCTGGCCCTCCAACAGCCGCACGGCGCGCGCGTTGCCGGTCTGGACCCCCGCCATCACGCGGTTCAGCCGCAGCGCGCCAAAAGCATGATCGATGACCGCGGCCAGCGCCTCCGCCGCATAACCATTGCCCCACTGGTCCCTGCGGAACAGGAATCCGGCCCATGCGCTGGTGCCGTCATCGTGACTGAGGTCCATGCTGCCGATGGCTTCTCTGTCTTTGACCACGGTCCAGTAATGGAACCCGCCCGCCGCCATGGCGTTCAACTCGTCGGCCAGCAGGGCTTCGACGGTGCCGAGCCGGGGGAAGGCGGGCCTGTGCCAGAAGGCCATCGCCTCTTCATCGCCCAGGATCGCGAACAACGCCGCGGCGTCGCTTTGCAGGGTGGGACGCAAGGTCAGGCGCGGGGTCGGAAGGATCATGACGCGCGCCACAAAAACATGAGGCGGCCGGCTGCTATCAGCGCCGTAACCGCCTCACGACTGCCCCCTTCAAAATGGACCCTTGATCCGGCGCGTTATTCCCCAATCGCACCGATTTCAAACACTGCGGGGTTTCCCCAAACCGTCCGTCCGCAGCGCACTAACTGTGCCCCAGAAGGGTGCCGACGCAACCGCCTTCCGGCGTCGCGCGCGCTTTTCGCTCTTCATGTGGACTTTCGGCAACAATCATTAGCCATGTTGGGGGAGGTGGTGCCTCGTTCAGGGTGCGCGGAAGTGTTTGGACAGCTTCAGGCCCTGTCGCTGGTAGTTGGACCCCAGCCCTTCGCCATAGGCTTCCGGCGGCGGATCGGTCAGGCGCTCGAATGCCAGCCGTCCCACAATCTGGCCGTGTTCCAGGATGAAGGGAACTTCGCGGGAGCGAACTTCCAGCACGGCGCGGGCGGAAGGCGGCTGGCCTGCTTCATGGCCGAAGCCGGGATCGAAGAAGCCGGCATAATGGACTCGGAATTCGCCCACCAGCGGGTTGAACGGCACCATCTCGGCGGCATGGTCCAGGGGAATGGCGACGCGCTCGCGGCTGGCCAGGATGTAGAACTCGTCCGGGTCCAGCACCAGATGGCCGGCCGAATTGGCCTTTACGGATTCCCAGTAATCGTAGGGCGACAGCACGCCCACTTTGTCCACGTCAATCAGCCCGGTATGGCGCTTGGCGCGCCAGCCGATGCGTCCGTCCTTGCTGGAATTGTTGCCTATCAGGTCGATCGAAAAGCCCAGCCCATTGTCGAAATCCGGTTCGCAATCCACCAGCGGCGCCTCCGCATGCAACCGCCGCAACTGGGTGTCGCTGAACTGGGGCGAACCGTGCCGGATGCGAAGCTGATTGAGGCGCGAACCCTTGCGCACCAGGATGGGAAAACTCTGCGGACTGATCTCGGCGTAAAGCGGCCCGCGATAGCCCGCCTCCACCCGGTCGAAGGCCTCGCCCCGGTCGGTGATCAGGCGGGTGAACACATCGATCCGGCCGGTGGAGCTTTTGGGATTGGCCGATCCGGCGATGCGGGCCGAGAAATCCGCCCGCTCCAGAAGCTTGACGATGTAGACGCAGCCTGCTTCCAGCACCGCGCCGTTTGTCAGGTCGATCTCGTGCATGAAAACCTGGGCCAGCTTTTCTTCCACCGTCGCGTGTTTGCCCGGCAGGAAGCTGGCGCGCACCCGAAAGGCGATGGCCCCCAGCCGCAGGTCGATGCTGGCGGGCTGGATCTGCGCCCCGCTGAGGGGTTCATCGGCCAGGATTTCGCGCTTTTCGCCGATCAGCCGCCTGAGGATATGACTGGGCAGGATGCCGGTGGAAAAACGGCCATAGCCGCCTTCTTCCGGCGCGGACGGGATTTCCTTTATTTCACCCATGATGTTCCTCGGTCGCACGGTCCGGGCGCGGATGCGCCCTTTTGTTTAATGGCGCCTCCGGCGCCGCTCGGAAAACCGGTTCGCCGCTGCGCGTCTCCCACTTTTCCTGGCCGATGCTCCTGACGGGGTTATAGGGACTGCGGGTCACCCCAGAAAGTCTTTTATATCCTGGATCGCCTCGGCCAGCCCGCAGCGCTTGACCGGCGCGTTTTCCGGGAAGGCCGCCAGCAGCCGTGACGGCGTCGCCCCTTCCAGGATGACAAAACAGCCCTTGTCCTCTGGCCCCCGGATCAGCCGCCCGAAGGCCTGTTTCAGCCGGAAGCGGGTGAGAAGATCGTCATAGCCCTTGCCGAAGCGGGCGCGCCGCGCCTTGTGCAGGATGGTGGGCTTGGGCCAGGGCACTTTATCGAACACCACCAGCCGCAGCGAGCGTCCCGGCACGTCGACCCCGTCGCGCAAGGCGTCGGTACCCAAAAGGCAGGCGTTTTCCTCGGCCCGGAACAAATCCACCAGCGCCCCTGTGTCCAACCGGTCGACATGCTGGGCGTAGAGCGGAATGCCGGCATCGGCCAGGGGCTGGGCGATGCGCGCCTCGGTCTCGCGCAGGGCGCGCACGGCGGTGAAAAGCCCCAGCGCCCCGCCACCGCTGGCCAGGAACAATTCGCGCATCGCCGCCGCCAGCGCCTCGGGCTCGCGCCGCGCCACGTCCTTGACCACAAAAATCCGCGATTGGTCTTCGTATTTGAACGGCGAGCCGAAACTGGCACGCCGCGGTGGCATCGCCAGATGCAGCGCCCCGGTCCTTGCCTCCGCGCTCTGCCAGTGCTGCTCCACATCCAGCTCGCTTGTGTCGCGCAACGTCGCGGACGTGATCAGCGCGCCATGGGCGGGCTCCAAAATCTCCGCCGCCAGCGGTTTGGTCGGGTCCACCCAATGGCGCTCGAAACCGACATCGAAATCCCTTCCTTCCTCGCGGGCGATCTCGAACCAGTCGGTGAAATCATCGCTGATCTCGCCATTCTCCAGTGTTTCCAGCATCTGCCGCCAGGCGGGCAGCACCAGCTTGGCCCGCCTGTCGAGGCCCCGTGCCGCCGCCTCCAGCCGGGCGCGGGTATAGGGCTCGAGCGTCGCGCTTTTGTCGTCCATCTTCTTGCGCAGCAGCTTCGCCAGTTTGGTCAAGGGATCGGCGATGCGCCCCAGCGCCCGCGACAGCTCCGTCACCGCCCGCATCGCCTCTTCGCCCAGCGGGTGAGGTTCGGCCTCCAAAGTATAAAAAGCGTCGCGATCATCGCTGCGGGCGCGGACATGGCGGTGCACTTCGGCAAGGAAGATCTCTCCCGGCCCGCGTGCGCCGGCGCCGGTGATCCGCGCCATCCAGCCTTCGCCCGCCAGGGCGCCTGCCGCCTGCACGGCGTCATCCAAAGCCTCGCGCGCGTCCTCGTCATCGGCGATCAGGTCTTTCAGCCGTTCTTCCAGGCCCCGCATGCGGGTGCGGGCGCGCCCTTCGGGCCCGCGCACCCAGCGGCGCAGCTCCGCCATCTCGCGCCCGGATAGCAGCGCCGCGAAGCCTGAATCGGCGGCGTCGAACAGATGATGGCCTTCGTCGAAGACATAGCGCAGCCGCCGCTCCGGCGGCGTGTCCCCGGTCTGGTCCGACGAATAGGTCTGGTCACCGGCCAGTCCGTCCGACGCGGCCTGGGCGATCACCAGCGCGTGATTGGCGATCACGATCGGCGCGCGCCGCGCCCGCCTTATCGCCCGCTCGATGAAACAGATGCGATAATGCGGGCAGGCGGCATAGATGCACTCGCCGCGCCGGTCGGTGACTTCCGACAAGGGCATCGAGGCGGCGAGAAAGGCCGGAAAGCCCGCCCCGGAAATATCGCCATCGGTGCCGCTTTGGATCCAGCGCGCGATCAGCCCCAGCGCCACGCTTCTTTGCCCCGGCGCCAGAGCGGTCCTCTTTGCCGCGTCTTCAAAGTTCAAAAGGCAGAGGTAATTCTCCCGGCCCTTGCGCACCACCGCTTTTTCGGCGCGCTCCACCGGATCGGGATAGAGATAGGCCATCTCCTGCACGATCTGGCGCTGCAGGTTGCGCGTGTAGGTCGAAATCCACAGGCCGGGGCCATTTTTTTCGGCCCACAGGCTGACGGGCGCGAGATACCCAAGAGTCTTTCCGGTGCCGGTGCCCGCCTCGACCAGGGCGATGCGCGGCGCGCCCGAATCCTCGCGCGGCCCGAAGGCATAGCTCGCCGCCGCGCTATAGGCTGCCTGTTCGGGGCGCGGGCTGCCCACCAGCCTGGCCAGCCGCGCCTTGGCGTCCTCGGGCGTGACCGGTTCCGAACCCGGCATGCCCGGCGGCGCCTCGTCTTCCCAAACCGGCAGGCCCCGCCAGGCTTCCAGACCCGCGATGGGCGAACCTTGCATATCTGTTTTGGGAAGCGCCTGCTCAACCGTCTCCAGCAGCGTCGCCCAGCGCCAGCCTGCCCGTTTCAGCGTGTCCAGCAACGGCGCGATGCGCGCGCGCGTCTCGGGCGAAAATGCGCGCGCCTCTTCCAGTAGCGTCCTCGCCACCGCATGCAGCGCCCGGGCCGCATCCTCTGGATTCTCCGGCCGCTCCACCCCGGTCAACCGCGCCAGGCCCAGCGCACTGGGCACCACCGGCTGGCCCGGCCGCAGGAAAGCGAACAATTCCAGGACGTCAAAAAGCGGCTTGGTCGCGGGCGCTTTCAGCCGCCCGGCGACAAAGGCGGCATGGGCGACCAGCGCCCGGCCGGACTGAAAAAGCGCTTGCGCCTCCTCGCACGAAACGCGGCGGCAGAGGCCAGCCGCGTCACAGACGGCAGCGCCCGGCGGGGCAGGGACCAGCGCGATCAGTTGGCCAAGCGAGTCGGTTGCGGGAAGCATCCCGCATCATACACAATTGTCATGGCCCGCCGCACGACGCGCGGCCACGACGCTGCCGCTGGGCCGCCTAACGGCAGTGCAGGCCACCCAGGTAAAACAAACTCCATCGGCACCGGCAAAACGCGTTTTCTTACTTGACCGTCCGGTGCGGCGCCGCTGTTAGGAAATCCGCAAGCTGCTGTTTCCACAGCTTCGCCATCCCCACCGTGCCATGCCCCCGCGTCTCGCTGCTCGCCGGTATAAGGTAATAGCGCGCATTCCTGATCCGCTTGATCGCCGGCTCCATCAATCCCAGTTCGGCGGGATTGCGCTCATCATCGGCGGAATTGATCGCCAGCAGCGCTGCCTGAATCTTCTCCAGGCCCGGTGCGGGATTGAAGTCACTCGAGGCGCCCCACTGGTACAAGGTGTCGTTGGCGTCGCCGGTGGCGGGCGCCGCCAGGCGGCTCTCGACAATCTTGTCCGCCTGTTCGCGGGTCGGCGCCAGCTTGTAGTCGCCCTGCGTTCCGCCGCTGGTCGCGATCCCGAACCACACCGTGGCCAGTTTCAATCCTCGCGGCTGGGTGGTGTAATCGCCGTTGTTCCAATCGGGATCGCTGCGGATCGCGTCAATCAGCATCCGCCGCATCATCCAGTTGCGGCCGGACATTTCCGTCGGCAGCGACGCCATCGGCACCACCGCGTCCATGAAATCGGGATATTGCTCGGCCCACAGCCAGGTTTTCATCCCGCCCATCGACTCGCCGATGACGGCGCGCAAATGTTTTATACCCAACCCCTCGGTCAGCAGCCGGTATTCCGCATTGTTCATGTCGGCATAGTCGTAATTGGGAAATTTCATCCGCAATCCGTCCGAAGGCTTGGTGGATTTTCCCGTCCCCAGTGCGTCCGGCAGGATGATGAAATATTTTCTGGTATCCAGCGGCTGTCCGGGGCCAAACAGTTCGCCGGCGAATGCCGGATTGAGGAAATTGCCGCCCGCGCCCGCGGTGCCGTGCAAAATGAGCACCGGCTCGCCCGACGGCGCCCCGATGGTGGTGTAATGCAGCCGCAACTCCGGCATCACCTCGCCGGTGTGAAAATGAAAATCATGGGCGGTCCAGTCGCCTTCCGCGGGCGCGGGATAGTCCGCGGCGAAAGCGGGGGACGCCGCGCCCAACAGGCCCGCACAGGCAAGCACCAGCCAGGCTGACACTTTCATTGCGCCCTCGCTTTTCGGGGTTGCTCCCGGCATTGAGACACAGGCGATTGGCAGTGGCAACACGATCTCAAACCGGCTCAGGCCGGCACGCGGCCTCTGTGAAACGTCAGCAGGATATGGCGAAGCTCCGGCTCCATAATGCGCCGCGCCGCTTCGGGCACCGGCAGCCAGGCGATTTCGCGTGTGTCCTTTTCCGGCCATGTCCGCAGCAAACGCCGCACATGCAGGGCGAATACGTCCACAGTGCAGGGCACAGCGCGGCCTTTCTTTTCCTTCAGGTAATGATAGCGGCCGACCGGCGTGTCCGAGATGACGCCCGCCACGCCCGCTTCTTCGAGCGCTTCAAAGGCGGCCGACTGGGCCGAACTCAGGCCGGGCATCGGCCAGCCCTTGGGCAAAATCCAGCGGCGGGTGCGAAGACTGGTGACCAGCAGAACTTCCAGCACCGGGGACAGGCGCCAGCACAGGGCGGCCACCTGCCGGCCATGATTCCTGACGGGATGCGTCTGGATGTTCAGGGCTATTCTGCTCCGGAGAATTCTGTTCCGATCGATCCGACCATATATCTAAATCGAATGAGCAATCTACCTTCCCTGCGCCGGTGAAGGTCAAATCCGGATCAGCCGCAGCCTCAGGGCATTGGCGATAACCGACACTGAGCTGAGCGCCATCGCGGCGGCGGCGAAGATCGGCGACAGGAACAGGCCGAAGGCCGGGTATAGAAGTCCCGCAGCCATCGGCACGCCGGCGGCGTTGTAGGCAAAGGCAAAGAACAGGTTCTGCCGGATATTGCTCATCGTCGCCCGGGAAAGGCGCAGGGCGCGGACGATTCCCTCAAGGTCGCCCTTGAGCAGGGTGATGGAGGCGCTTTCCATGGCGATGTCGGTGCCCGTTCCCATCGCGATGCCGACATCGGCCGCCGCCAGCGCCGGTGCGTCGTTGACGCCGTCTCCCGCCATCGCAACGACGCGGCCCTCGGCGCGCAACTTCTTTATGACGGCGCTCTTGCGGTCCGGCAGCACCTCGGCCTCGACATCCTGGATGCCGAGCCGGCGGGCGATGGCAAGGGCGGTGATGCGGTTGTCGCCGGTCAGCATGACGACCCGGATTCCCTCCGCCATCAGGGCTTTCAGGGCAGGCGCGGTCGAATCCTTGAGCGGGTCGGCGATGGCGATCACGCCTGCGGTTTTTCCGTCTATCGCCACATAAATCGCGGTCGCCCCGTCCTGACGCAGGCGGTCCGCTTCACTGTCCAGCGTCCCGGTCGTGATACCCCGTTCGCCAAGGAATGCCGTATTGCCCAGGGCCACGGCGCGGCCCTCCACTTTTCCCAACACGCCCTTGCCGGTGGGAGAATCGAATTCCGTGACGGGGCCAAGCGCGATCTTGCGTTCGGCGGCGGCGGCGACAATCGCGCGGGCGAGGGGATGTTCGCTGGCATTTTCCAGGCTTGCCGCAAAACCGATCACCGTGTCTTCGGTAAACCCCGCCGCCGCGATCACCGCCACCAGCTTTGGCTTGCCCTCGGTCAGGGTGCCGGTCTTGTCCACGATCAGGGTATCCACCTTCTCCATGCGTTCCAGGGCTTCGGCATTCTTGATCAGGACGCCCATGCCGGCGCCGCGTCCGACGCCGACCATGATGGCCATCGGCGTGGCCAGTCCCAGCGCGCAGGGACAGGCGATGATCAGAACGCTGACGGCGGCGATGAAGCCATAGGCAAAACGCGGCTCGGGACCGAAACCCGCCCATGCCGCAAAGGCGGCAAGCGCGATCGCGATCACCGCGGGGACAAACCATGCCGCCACCTGGTCGGCGAGGCGCTGGATCGGCGCGCGCGAGCGCTGCGCCGTGGCGACCATCTCGACGATCTGGGCCAGCAAGGTATCGCCGCCGACCTTTGCCGCCCGCATGACAAAGCTTCCGGTCTGGTTGACGGTTCCGGCAATCAACCTGGCGCCGGGTTCCTTGGTGACGGGCATGGATTCGCCGGTGACCATGGATTCATCGGTGGAAGACCGGCCCTCGATCAGTTCGCCATCCACCGGAATCTTTTCGCCGGGACGCAGGCGCAGTCTGTCGCCCACTTTTATGACATCGATCGGCACCTCTTCCTCGCCGCCGTCAGCCTTGAGCCGCCGCGCCGATTTGGGCGCCAGGTTGAGCAGCGCGCGGATGGCGCCCGAAGTGTGTTCGCGGGCGCGCAGTTCCAGCACCTGGCCCAGCAGCACCAGCACGGTGATAACGGACGCCGCCTCGAAATAGACCGCCACCGCGCCGTCCATGCGAAACGCCACCGGAAAAAATTGCGGCGCAACTGTCGCGGCCACGCTGTAGAGCCAGGCCGCCCCCAGCCCCAGCGCGATCAGGGTGAACATGTTGAGATTGCGATTGACCAGCGATTGCCAGCCGCGCGTGAAGAACGGCCAGCCTGCCCACAACACGATGGGCGTGGACAGCGCGAATTGAATCCAGTTGGAAAGCGTTTCGCTGAGCGGCAAGCGCATCACATGGCCGCCCATTTCCAGCGCTACCACGGGCACCGCCAGCACCAGCCCGATCCAGAACCGGTGCGTCATGTCCGCCAGCTCGGTGTTGGCGCCGGCTTCGACCGGGGGCTTCACCGGCTCCAGCGTCATGCCGCAGATCGGACAATTGCCGGGCGCGTTCCTGCGTATCTGCGGATGCATCGGGCAGGTGTAGATCACGGTTGCGGCCATATTCTTTCTCCAGGGCCAAATTCCAGAAACACCCGCAAGGGCGGATTGACTGATACCCTATGGGGGTATATCATCTTAGTCAAACGGAGACGGCCATGAAGCACGACAGCAAGGCCAAGCTGCTAAGCCGCCTTGGCCGCATCGAAGGCCAGGTGCGCGGCGTTGCCCGAATGATTGATGAAGGGCGTTACTGTATCGACGTCTTGACCCAGATTCAGGCGCTGCGGGCGGCTCTGGTCCAGGTGGAGTCGCAGATGCTGAAAGACCATCTCGGCCATTGCATCGAAGGGGCGATTGTCAGCGGCAACGCGAACGAACAGCGCAAGAAAGCCGCCGAACTGATCGATCTCCTGGAAAGAGCCGCGCGATGAGGTTTATGCGATTCCTTCATGGCAGCATGGATGCCACGGGCCCGTCTCAAAGTCCCGTGGCCGGAACGCGCCATTTGGAAAAAGGCGAAGACTTCAAATGCGTCTATGCCGAATATGCCTGCGCGGTGTCCCACGCCAACGTGATGCTGCAACGGCATGGCATGGCGTCGGCGCAATTCTCCGAAGCCGATATCGCCAGCATGAGGCTTTTTCACCGGGTCAAGAAAATGCAGGGGTTGGGCAAACCCAAGATGGCGTAAGATTGGCCGTGCTCATCTAGCGGATGGCGGCGGCAATGTGCCCAGCCAGGCCACCAGGCCCAGCACCGCGAATGCAACCAGCGTTTCCACAATAAGACTGCGCCGCAGCGCGGACAGCGTATTATCGTAAGAAGCTCCCGCGCCCAGTGCATCCCCCAGCGCGGGCGTCAGGCGATAGCGGTTTGAGGCCGCGAGACCCAGCATTCCCGCAAATCCAAGCAGCTTGGCGAGCAGCACCTGCCCATAAAGCGTGGTCCAGAAATCCGTCAACCGGTCCGGCCCCACCAGGAACCAGCTGTTCACCAGCCCCGTCAGCACGATCAGCGCCACCGTGACGGAGCCGATCCCCGAAAAGCGTCGCAACGATTCATAAAGTGCTCGGTCGCTGGCGCTTGCGCGGCGGTCCGGCAGCAACAGAAAGGCAAAAGCAACCAATGCCCCGATCCACACCGCGGCGGCCAGCGAATGACCGATATCGCTCACAAGGTGCACTATCCCGGCTGGGCCTTCGGTGGCCGCGCCATGTCCCATCCAGGCAAAACTGGTACAGGCGATCGCGCCGCCTGCCGCACAGCCCAGCCACAGCGCCCTCGATGGCGTTACGGCGATCAGGCAGGCCAGCAGGATCGCGGCAACACCGGCCCGCGCAACGGCCGACAGGCCGAAATTCATTTGGCCGATCACGGCCACCAGATTGTCCGGCTTGAAGCCCTCGCCGAGAGAACCGGCCAATAATCCGGTCTGCGCGACCAGCCCGGCCATGGCGGCGGCCAGCAGCAGCGCGGCGCTGCCTGCCAGAAGCCGCCTCGGCCACGCAAAGCCGGCGGCGGCGCAGGGACCCTGCGCGGGCAAGCCATGGACGAAAAAAAGCGATGACCCGAAAAGGATCGTCGCGCCGGAATATTGCAGAAATCGGAAGGCGATGACCGCGGCGGCAAGCACGTCTTTATTTGATCTTGAACGAGAAAGTCCCGTCGGTGCGATGCCCGTCTTCGGCCGCCGCCGCGTGCCAGGTCACCTTGTAACCGCCCGCCATCAGCGATCCTTTCGGCGTCACGGTGATGATTTTCCCGTCCGGCGATATCGCCGTGGCAATGACATATTTCATGCCATCATCCATGGTCAGGGCAACGCCGGTAAAGGCGGGCGCCACTTTCTCGCTGAAGGTGAGAATGATGGTCTTGGGCCGCGCCACGGTGGAATCCGCCGCCGGAATGGATTTGATCAAATCGGTATGGGCAAATGCCGGTCCTGCCAGGCCCAATGCAATCCCGAATACGGCTACAGCCAGTGTGTTTTTCATGTTAGACCTTCTGCGGACGGCGGGCTGGTTTTAGCAAAACCGTGCACCGGCGGCAAAGGGCGGATTTTCGGCAAACTGGCAATTGTTGGGAGCAAGTTATGAAGCGCAACGCAAGGTTTTTCGCGGCAACCTTCCTGCTCCTGGCCTCGCCGGCTATGGCGCATGTGCGCGTATTGCCCTTTTCATCGAAAACCGGCGGCCAGCAGACCTACACCATGAAGGTCCCGACCGAAGTGAAAGTCCCCACCACCTCCGTCGAGCTGGAAATCCCCGCCGGCGTATCGATTATTTCCATCGCCGACCCGGCCGAGACCAGAAAACTGGATGGCCGCATCGTTTCCATCACCTGGAAGACCGACATCGCGCCGGACCAGTCCAGGGATTTCAACTTCGTGGCGATCAATCCCAAGACCGACCAGGACATGGCCTGGAAGGCGCACCAGCATTACGCCGACGGCACCAGCCGCGATTGGGTGGATGCGCCCAAGACCAAAAGCCCGGCCTCCATCACCAAACTCAGCGCCAATCCGGACTGAGGCCTTCGCTAGCGGACGTCCAGTTCCTGGCGCAGAAAGGCGATGGTGCGTTTCAGCGCATCGGCGCCGTTTTTGGTCGCGAGCCGCGATCCGAAGCCATGGCTCTCTCCCGGATAGATCACCAGATCCACTTTGGCGCCGCGCTCCTGGGCGAATTCCGCCAGCATATGGCCCTCCCGCACCGGGATGATCTGGTCGGCGTCGCCATGCAGGATCAGCAGCGGTGGAAAGCGGGTTACCGGTCCCAGCGTCGGCCAGGGCGCCCCACCGTAATAGATCACCGCCGCGGAAATTTTTGGATCGCGCGCCCCCGCGCCGCTGGCCAGGATGGCGCCGTTGGAAAATCCGACCAGTCCAACCTTGCCGTTGGAGTCTTTTTTCTTCTCCAGCGAATCGGCGAGGTCGTCCACCATTTTCGCCCAGGCGGCATAGCGCTTCTGGAAAACCTCGTCGCCCCGCTGCATGCCCGCCTTGTCGGCGGCGCTGTAATAATAAACCAGATAGGCGTCGATGCCGTTCTTCGCCAGCTCCGAGGCATAGCGATCATAATTCGCGATCTGGCCGTCAAAGCCTCCCGCGCCATGCAGAAGCAGGGCGGCGGGCCGCAGGCCGTCGCCAGGCGCGCGAAAATAGGTCACATCCACCGCGCGCTCCGGCGTCGGCAGCGAAAGTTTCTGGCCTTCGATGTCGGCAGCCAAGACGTTCGCCACGCCCAGCGTCCAGGCCAGTAATGCGCCGCGCGCCATCTTCTTCCAATGCAACTGGGCCTCCCAGGAATTGTGGCGGAACATCATACCGCAAATTGATGGCGCCCGGCCAAAGCCCTCCCGCCGATATCCGGTCCGGCTACGCCTTGCTCCAGCGGCCGGATTTGATGTCGAACTTCACCTTTCCCGCCGCCCGCATCCGCAGCAGCAATTCCTGCAGGGCGTCGGTGCTTTTGTTGCTGGGGTCGACCAGTTGCTGCACCGAATAAAGGGCGCGGGGTTTGTCCAGCGCGGCCAGCACATCCTCTTCCCTCGTCACGATTGATCTCCTCCATATGATCCTGGCCAGCCCTTAGCTGGAACGGCCGGCAATGCCAACGGCTTTGCGGCAACTAACCCGGCACCACCTTGGCAAGCTCAGCCCTGTCCGCCGCGCCGAGGTCCAGGACGGATGCCTTCTGGTATTGTACCCGCGCTTCGTCCTTGCGCCCAGCATAGGACAATGCCTCGCCCCATTTCAGATGCAACCGACCCCAGTTGGGCGCGTATTTTTCCGCTTCCTCGAATTTCGCCAGCGCCCGGTCGGAGCGGTTCTGCTTCATCAGCGCCTCGCCCCACGCTTCCAATGGATCGGCGAATTTCGGGCCTTTCTGGTTGGCGATGGCAAATTTGGCGATGGCCGCATCCGGCTGACCGCGTTCCAGCAGCACCTGGCCCCAATCGAAATAGGCGAAGGGAATGGACGGTGCGGCGGCGGCGGCCTCGGCGAACCACTGGTCGGCGCGGGCCTGATCGCCTTTCAGCTCCGCGATCTCAGCCCGCATCCGCAGGCAGAGATAGCAGTCCGCCGGCGTATCCCCGATCCGGGCTTCAGCATCCGCAAAGCGCCCCAACGCTGCCGCCGCAAGGGCGACCATGGGCTCCGTGCTGACGTGATACCCGGGGCGATAACCTGAGCGTTTCAGGAACAGCGGCTCCAGCGCCGCGTCCTGGCGCAGGACATCGCTCCAGTCCTTCATCGTAAAGGCGATGGAGATCCGGGCCAGTCCGTTGCTGAAGGTAGCCGTGTCAACGCCTCCCGGTGGTTCCGGCAATGCATTGGCCAGCGTGGCGCGCGCCGCATCGGGATCGTGTGCCTCCGCCTGAAACAGGGCGAGCAGCCCGGAAAGTCCGTATCCGGGTGTATCCCCGGATTGCAGATACTCGGCATAGGCGAGGGCGGCATCCCGATTGGCCCCCAAATACGAATCAAGCGAAGACTGGATGGTCAGACGCACCGCCGGAACATAGTCTTCCCGGACTTGGCCATGTTCGCTGCCCGACAGCAGCGCCAGTCCCTTTTTTTTGTCGCGCAGCGCCTGCTCGGCCCGGCCCAGGATATTTTCGCTGTTCGCGGCATTGCCTATGGCCAGGGCATTGCTCGGGTCCAGTTCGGCGGAGCGCTGCAGGAAACCAAGCCCCTGCCTGGCGTCGTCCGAGAAATTTCCCAGGCCGAAATAAGCCCAGGCGCGCTCGGAGGCGGGGCCACTCCTGGCCAGCGCCTGCAAGACGGGAATCCCCTCGCTGTGGCGGCCCTGACTTTCGAGATAGACGCCATAGCGGTAAGGCTGGGTCACGCGATACAGGCGTTCGGCCGCCTTCTGGACCAGCGCATCAAGATCGGATTCGGCGCCGGTGAAGGTGGTGCCGCTGTCAACGCCGACGCGGGCGGTGACGGCGATGCCGGCTTCGGTGTGGATGATCTCGCCGCTGATGCGGGTCTCGTGTCCCAGCCAGCCGCGCAGGAAACGCGAAGCTTCGCTGACGGAAATCCCGGTCTGCGGAATCTCCACCTTGATGTCGTCGCCCCAGTTGCTGGCAAAGGTCTTGGGCGAGCGCGCCGAGATGACGCCGCTCTGCATGGCGGTCAAGCGGTCCAGCATCTGGGTCGCCACCACTTGTCCGGTCAGGCCTTTGGCCGCCAGGTCGGGCGGCACGGAAAAGCTTTCGATCACCAGCCCATCGGCATGGGCGGCATCCCAGATCATCAAGGCCAGCCCCGCCGCGAAAGCGACGCCGACAATGCCTGTCAGTATCTTCAGCGTGATCGACAGGCGATCACTTATGACGCCCATCTTCAGCCGCTTGAATTGCTCGCGCAGGTGGTGGCGCAGGTCTTCGATCAACGCTTCCTGTTTTTTGAGGAAGGCATCTGCGCGTTCGCGGCTGGCGCCACCCAGCGCCAGGGCCATAGCCGCCGGATCAGCGCCTGCGCCGGACGCTTCCGCGCCAGAGACTTGAGCTTGCGTTTCCTCCGCCATGCTGGCCCCCCGGCCCGCTGTTCCGCGGCATTGAGGCATAGGCGGTCGCCACTGGCAACAATCCCGACGGCCATGGGCGGGCTTGCGCCAAAGATTGCGCTCTATCCCGGCCAGAACCGGGCCGGCGCAAGGTCGCCGGCCTTTCCCTAACGTCATCATTGGCTTGGCGGCGTCGTTTTCTGTCTGGCGCCTACAATATCGAAAACAGATACCGGCCGAGCAGTATCAAACCGGTCCACAGGGCAATACTGGAGGCAAAAGACACAAACATTGTCTTTCTCATGTCCCAGCGCCTGTCTTCCCAGCGTCTGTCTGCCGAAGGGGGCAATGTTTGCGCGCCTGTTGACATGGGGCAGTCCCGTGATCCGCCCCTTTTCGTAAATCCAATCGGGACCGACAGCGCGCGCGCGATGGTATGGGGGACCATATCCACACGTATGGGTCGCTGACAGTTTGGACCGGGATCGCTCAACGCGCGGCGCATACAATTCTCGTTCTGGTCGCGATAGGCCGCCGCTGGCGACTGTCGAAGGACGGGATCGAACCGCCGGCCACTTCAGTGTAAACGAGGCGCTCTACCGCTGAGCCAACTGCCCATGAGGCGTCTCGGCGGATTGGCCGCCGCAACGCCATTGTCGTCCGGGGACAGGTTTGGTTGGTTGGACATGACAGGCATATCCTTATGGGCGGGCAGATGGGCGCTCGGGTTGCTGGCCGCGGGCGCGGCGGGCGGCCTGGCCGCCTATGCCGCCTATCGCGCCATCAAGCTCGACACTTTGAAACCCCGGCAATTGACGCGGCAGCTGGATTGGTGCGGACCTGACGATGCGGGACGCAAGCTGCTTCTGCTGGGGGATTCCCGCATCGCCTATTGGCCGTTGACGCCGCGCCAGGGTTGGCGCATCGGGCGGCTGGGCTTTTCCGGCATCACCGCCGTGAATATCCAGACCGCCGCGGCTGGCCAGGTCGCCAAAGCCGCCGCCGACATTGTTGTGATCCAGGCGGGCGGCAACGACGCCACCGCCGCCGTTTTCCAAAAAGGCGCAGTACGCGCGGCCACGCTGGCGCGGGCGGCCGATGCCGTTATCGCCATGGGCGAACAGGCGCGCCGCGGCGGCGCCTCTCGGGTGATCGTGCTGACGCTGGTGCCGCCCATTGCGCCGGTGTTTTGGAAACGGCTGTTCCTGGGAGCGCGGCAGACCCGCCTGATGCTGGAACTGGGAGAGACCATTGCGCGCCAGGCGCGGGCCCGCCGCATGGAAGTGCTGGACGCCGACCGCCTGTTCCGTGATGACCATGGCGCCCTCAAGCAGGCCTTCCGCAAGGACGGTATTCACTGGTCGCCCGCCGCCTATCGCGATCTCGACCATGCCTTGTGGTCGCTGATCGGGCAGGGATGATAGGCGCGGTTCCATCATGGCCAGCGCGATGCCGAAGGGCTGTGAAGTTGACCATCTGAATTCCGGGGACACAATATGAATTCTTGAGAGAACAAGGTGACAGGAGCACTATTCCCATACCATCCAAGAACAAGGAAATGCTGCTCCTGTCACGGTATTTATGCGATCAATTGGAATTGTCGCCGGCAATGTTTGTTCGTTGGTATAGCCGTTATTTGTAATTGCTGAATGCGGGTCCGCGAGCGAGCTGCGACCCGCGTGCATGCGTAAGAGTTCCATTATGTGGAGACCGCCATGCCACAGATCGATCCAGTATCCGCGCCCGGTCAGGAAATCAAAATTCTTTCCATAGACGGCGGCGGCATTCGAGGCATTTTTCCGGCTCGCATTCTACAGGAGATAGAGCAGCGTACCAGCAAGCCCATAGCCGCGCTTTTTCATCTCGTAGCCGGGACATCCACGGGCGGCATTATTGCTTGCGGTCTGGCGAATAATATGAAGGCCGAGGCGCTTCTGAATTTGTATGTGCAAGATGGCGGCGAAATATTTTCGCGCTCGTTCTGGCAGCGGATTACAAATCTTGGCGGCTTGAACGGACCGAAATACAGCGCGGACAATCTGGAAAAAGTCTTGCTCCCCCTGTTGCAGGACGTGGCGCTGAAAGATGTCACAAGCACCGAGTTGCTCATTCCGACCTACGCGATTGAGCTGTCAAAACCGATAGACAGCGATGGCGTTCAATCCACCAGGATGCCCATGTTTTTCAAATCCTGGAAAGCCCGCGGCCAAGGTCTCAATCAAGGACAACAGGCCGACGATTACAATTTTAGACTGAGAGACATAGCGCGAGCGACCTCTGCCGCTCCGACCTATTTTCCGCCTGCACAGGTCTACAATTCTTCCGGCGATGCGTTTGGTGCGGTGGATGGAGGCGTCTTTGCCAATAATCCTTCTCTCTGTGCGCTTGCGGCCGCTTACCAGATGTATCCCGGGGCAAAATTCACTTTGGTTTCACTTGGCACCGGCTCGCTCGAACGGCCTGTTCCTTACGCGCATGCCAGGGGATGGGGCACATTGCAATGGTTGCACCCAATACTCTCCGTCCTGATGGACGGAAACGCGGACACGGTGACGTACCAGTGTGACCAGGTTTTGGGCGCCAGACACTTCAGATTTGAGACAACACTTGGGACCGATCCGTCCAGTCCAATAGCTGTGAACGAAGATTTCGATGATGCCTCGCCAGACAATATCGCGCGTCTTGAACGGCTCGCGGCCGCCTTTATTTCCGCCAACGATAAAAAGATCGATCAGGTTTGCGCGCTTCTTTAGCCGGTGGGGAGAATTGGGAATACAGTGACAGCAGCACCATTTCCCATGCCATCTAAGAACAGGGAAACGCTGCTCCGGTCACCCTATTCTTATACCTCTCCGGGGTTGGGGAGGGGATATTGCTATCTCAGATTTGAGCCACGCTTTGGGCACCGATCCATTTCCGGGAATGGATCAGTTTGAACAATTAATGCTGGGGCACAGATTCATGACAGCAAACGCAAAGCTTATTACCATCCAAATCGCGGAAATACGCCCCGTAAAAGTCAGGGTGATAGTGGGGTCTTAGCCCCGGGGCACCATCCGACCGACCGCCGTTCGCCATGGCAAGCTCATAACATTTTTCAACAGCATCCCGGCTTGAAGCGAGTAGCGCAATCATCTGGCCGTTGCCAGGAGTTGCAGGCGCGCCGTTGTAAGGTTGCCCGATAAGAAAAAGCGGTCGTTCTGCATTTGCGGGCTTCCAAGCTGCCCACCGCTTTTCTTGTTCCGAAAACTTCAGCGGGAAGCCGAGCGCATCCATCAGGGCCGAATAGAACTCAAATGCACGCTGAAAGTCAGTTACCCCGATATGAACGTGCGACAGCATAGAATTCCCGCTCTCCATCCCCTCTACAATATCACGATTCCCCAAAAGGCGGGATACCCCTGCCACGGCGGTGAGTACAGTGACAGGAGCAACGTTTCGAAACAGTACTCCTGTCACCGTGTTTCTCGCATCATTTCTGTCCTTCCAGCGGCGCGGTGGTGATTGTGAGCGTTCCCGCTGGGGTCAGGACAAGATTTTTGGTCACGTCAAGCCCAGTATAGACATTCACAAAGGCTGTTCCCGCCGAGTACATCTGGCCGCTGAAGCTTTGGTCTATACGCGCCACCGCTTGGCCCAGCGCTGCAGGGTCCGATGCCACGATTAGATATGTCTCATCGGGATGGCTCCGAAGCGCTGCCGATAAGGCATCCCCGCGGAAGATGAAATCGGTGCGGTTGCTTTGGCGTTTCACCGCGCCCGCGTCATTCAGGAATATTGCTTGGGGCGCCAGCAGTGTGCTGCCCCACGGTGGCGCCGACAGCAAAAGCAGATAGGGCGCGCCGGTATGCGGCAGTGTGAAGACGCGATACAGACTACGCCCGCCATGGCCATCGTCCATGCAGCCTGCATGGCCGTCCAGAATGGCAATGGTCTCTTTCGGTTTTTGAGGATCGAATGCCAGCGGTGCGGCATCCCCCAGCTTAGGTGTGGTCGGACAGGTCAAGCTTGCAAGATCAACTGCCGGCGGTGGTGGTGGCGTGGCGCAGGCGCAAAGACACAGCGCACACAGAAGCGCGGCGGCACGGGCCTTCATTTCGCAAGGTCGGCGATAGCGGCGGCCGATTGCGCCGCCGCGGCGGCCACCCCGTCCGCCGTTTTCTTGGCATCGGCATTGGCGTCGGTCCAGGCTGGAAAAGCGTAGGCTGGATCGGGCGAAAGGGTCACCACATTCTTGATGGTGAAAAGCGAGTTATAGGAAATCATGTCTTCCATCAGCACGCTGCCGGTGGAGGCCTTGATCAGTTTCACCTTAGCCTGAAGCCAGGGGCGATAAGGCGCCGCGTTGCCCATACCCGCGGCGGCATAGCCATAATTCGTCACAACAATGTCGAGATAGGAATCCACCGGATTGGCGGAGGCCACGGGATAGCCCTTGAGGAAATCGCTGCGTTTGACATTTGCAGCCACGGGCGTCACCGCATAGCCTTCCTTCTGTAATTCGGCCGTGAGGGACGAGACGAATATCGCATTCGCGTCCACCTGCTGTTCGGTCAGCATGTGGGTGAGATCATTTTCGCGGTTCTGTTCGATGGCGCCATTCACTAACGCGCCGACGAGGCCGAAGCTTTGGCCCACATTGGCAGCCAGCACCGAGGACGGCCCCGAAGGCCAGGCCACGGTCAAAAGCCCTATGTTCTTGTTGTCCTGCTCGACCGAGCGGTCATACGGCACCAGCGGCACCTGAGTGCAAGCACCCAAGCAAAAAAGCGCCGCTAAGGCGGCGCTTGCGTACATTTTCATAAATTCCCCCGGCCTAACGGCTCCTATCTAACCAGAAGTCGCGCGGTCTGAAGAGATGAAATTGTAATGATTTGTCTTCTGGTTAATAGGTGGCGTTACAAAAGGGATTCCTACAACGGCGCCGCGGCTCCCCCATTATAACCGCCGCAGAAAGAATTGGGGTCAGAGTGGATTTATTTTCCAACGCGGCCCTCAATCGCTGCGCTTGTGTCATTACGCCTCTGCTCGCTGGCGCTGGCTTAGCTTTTCTTGGCGAGCAGTAGCGAGCTTAGAAAAGCTTGCCCTAGCCGAGCGCAGCGAGGATGCGCCTGGACGGCCGCTCGCTTTAGGCTCGCGGCGTTCGCCGCTCGAAATGATCCACTGGATCATTTCGCCCGGCCTTCGGCCGGTCGCGGCTCACCTAAGCAACATTCGGATAAAGATTGCTCAGCGCCCGGCGCGCCCGGATATGCTCGCCCACCACCATTTGCGCCGCGTTGCGCAGGTCATGGCCATTCTGGCCTTCGCGCGTCTTCTGGGCGAATTGGCGCGCCGCCTGGGTCACGGCGGCAAGCCCCAGCCCGCCTGCCGCTCCTACAATATCCTGGGCAATACGCGCCGCCTCGTCCCATTTGTCTTCGGCTGAGGCCGCCGCCAGGGCGTTGGTCAATTCCTCGGCGGTGACGATGTAGCATTGCAGGATTTCGACCAGGGTGGTCACGCCGACCGATTTTTCCAAACTCGAGAACGCCACCGCGTCGATCGCCGGCGGCAACTCGCCGTCCTGCTGCTGCCCTTCCGGCACGATGCAGGCGGCGTCGATGGCGCGGTACAGCGCGTCGCCTGAAACCGGCCAACGTACCACGATATCGCTCAAGGCGGGTGTGCGGTCGCCGCTCAGAAGCACCGCGATCAAAGGCGCCTTCACCCCCGGCGCGGCGGCGAGATGATCGGTCTCGGCCGCCGAAGCAAGGATCACGTCGAACTGGCCCTGGCTGGCAAGACGGGCGGCCTCGGCGGCGCTGGCGGCGATCACCACGCGATTGCCGAAGGGCTCCAGCAGGTTGGCAAGCTGGGCCGCCACATGGGGCGCCGGCGCGAAAACCAGGACCGAGATGCCGTGCGGCGCCACCTGCGGAGTTTCCGCCCGGGCGCCCCCGGCCGCGCCGAAACTGGCCTGGCCCGATACCGGCAGGGAAAACCAGAATTGCGCGCCTTCGCCGGCATTGCTTTCAAAGCCGATGCGTCCGCCGGCCTGCTCGATGATGCGCTTGGCCACCGCCAGGCCCAGACCCGCACCTTGCTGGCGGCGGGCGTACGAGGAATCGCCGGGCGAAAACGGCTTGAACAGCAGCTTGGCCGTTTCCGGCGCCACGCCCAATCCCGTATCGGAGACGGCGAAGCGCACAAAAGCGTGGCCGGTTGCGTCGCGTTCAGAATCCAGGCGGATGTCCACCAGCCCGCGGTCGGTGAATTTGAGGGCATTGTCCGTGATCTTGAGCAGGACCTGGCGCACCCGGCGCGGATCGGCGGCGACGCGCGGCAGGTCGGGCGCGGCGGTCAGGGTCAGGCGCAGGCGCTTTTCCCAGGCCCGCGGCTGCAACAGCCGCGCCACGGCGCGGGTGGTCTGCAGCGGATCGCAATCCTCTTCTTCCAATCGCTCGTCATCGTCGCGGGTCAGCGCGATAACGTCATCCAGCAGGGTCAAGAGGCCGCGCCCCGCTTCCAGCATCACTTTCACATGATCGGCCTGCTGCTTGGGCAGTTCGGCGCGCTCCAGAAGCTGCGCCATGCCGAGCAGGGCGTTCATCGGCGTGCGCAGTTCATGGGAGATATTGGCCAGGAAAGCGGACTTGGCCAGCGCGCTGGCCTCCGCCTCGTCGCGCGCCTGGAGGGCCTCGCTCTTTTCGCGCGACAGGCGTACCACCAGCGCGGCATTCTCGCTGCGCAGGACGATGCCTTCGTCGATCAGCCGCCCCATGCCATGGCAGTAGGAAATCAGCACCGCGCCGAAAAAGCCGACCAGGATGGCGGCCATGATGGCGAACAGCCCGCCATGCCAAAGCAGCAGCGCGATCAGGGGACCCAGCGACAACACAGTGTGGGCAACATAGGCCGGGCGGTGGGCCGAGCGGGCGATGAATTCGGTGGCGGTCATGCCCAGATAGGCCAGCGCCAGATAGGCCTGGGCGGGGAAGGAATCCCAGGCAAACCAGAACACGGCGCCCAGGCCCCAGGTGGCGCCCGCGATGGCCGAGACAAAGGTATAACGCCACGCCCAGAAATGGGGATCGTTGCAATGGATGCCGTCTTTTTCGCAGCGCGCCTTGTAGGCGGTGGTGAGCTGTTCGGCGGCGATCACCACGATCATCTGCAACAGCAGCGGCGTCACCGGCAGCAGGCCCATTGTATTGCCGGCCAAAATAGTGGCGGGCACGCACAACACCGCGAAGGGAAGGGAAAGATAGTGGCGTCCGAGCGCATACAGGACTTCGATGCGGCCGGCGAAGATTTGCTCCGCCGCCGCCTTCTTGTCCGGCTGGGCTATGATTTCCACGGTCATTGACGCTATCCCTCGGCAAAGCCTAGCTTTCCGCCCTTTCCAAACGCTTAAGAACATCCCTAATCAAAAATGAACAATTCCGTGAAAAAGCAAAGAGAACAGGCCCTTGCCGCAAAGGCCTGGCCCTTCGAGGAAGCGCGTAAATTGCTGGCGCGGGTGGAAAAGCGCGGGCGGGAGGGCAAAAGCGTCGACCGGGTGTTGTTCGAAACCGGTTACGGCCCTTCGGGATTGCCGCATATCGGCACCTTCGGCGAGGTCGCGCGCACCTCCTGGGTGCGGCATGCCTTCGAGACATTGTCCGACATTCCCACCCATCTCATCGCGTTTTCCGACGATATGGATGGCCTGCGCAAAGTGCCCGACAATCTGCCCCGGCCCGAAATGCTGGCCGCCAATCTGGGCAAGCCGCTGACCGCGATTCCCGATCCTTTCGGCACCCATGCCAGCTTCGGCGATCACATGAATGCGCGGCTGCGCGCCTTCCTGGATCATTTCGGTTTCCGCTATGAATTCTATTCTTCGACCGCGACCTACAAATCCGGCCGCTTTGACGAAGCCCTGCTGCGCCTCTTGGCCCAATACGAAAAAGTGATGGCGGTGATGCTGCCCACCCTGGGCGAGGAGCGGCAGGAAACCTATTCGCCTTTTCTTCCCGTCTCTCCGCGCTCCGGCAAGGTGCTGCTGGCCAAGGTCGTGCGCCACGATGCCGCCCAAGGCACCATCACCTATGTCGAAGAGGATGGCAGCGAACAAACCGTTCCGGTGACCGGCGGGCATTGCAAGCTGCAATGGAAGCCCGACATGGGCATGCGCTGGGCGGCGCTGGGCGTGGACTATGAAATGTACGGCAAGGACCATCTCACCTCGGCCAGGCTTTACGACGCGATCTGCCGCATTGCCGGCGGGGTGCCGCCGGACCAGTTCATGTTCGAACTTTTTCTCGATGACCAGGGCCAGAAGATTTCCAAATCCAAGGGCAACGGCATCTCGGTCGAGGAATGGCTCAGCTATGGCCCGGCGGAAAGCTTGGCGCTGTTCATGTTCCAGAAGCCGCGCACCGCCAAGCGTCTTTACTTCGACGTGATCCCCAAGGCGGTCGACGAGTATATCGCTCTGCTCGACGCCTATCATGCGCCGGAGACGACGGACGAACAGCGCCTGGAAAATCCGGTCTGGCACATTCACGCCGGCAAGGTGCCGTTGGAACGCTATCCCGTCAGCTTTGCGCTGCTGCTCAACCTGGTCTCGGCCTCCAACGCCCATAATCGCGACGTGTTGTGGGGTTTCATCCGCGCCCATTCGCCGGAGCAGGCCTCGCCCGAAAAAAACCCCGGCCTCGACCGGCTGGTGGGCTATGCGCTGCGCTATTACGAGGATTTCGTGAAGCCGGCGAAAGTCTATCGTGCCCCCGACGCCCGCGAACGCGCCGCTCTCGAGGACTTGGCCAATCAACTCGAGAAGCTGGGCGATGAGCGCGACGGCCAAAAGGTCCAAAATGCGGTCTATGAGGTTGGAAAGGCTCACGGTTTCGACCCCCTCCGCGCCTGGTTCGCCGCCCTCTACGAAGTGCTGCTGGGCCAGACCCAAGGCCCCCGCTTCGGCTCCTTCGCCGCCCTGTTCGGCTGCGCCCAAACCGCCGCGATGATCCGCCAGGCCCTGGCTGGCAACTTCCTGAAATGAAGCGGCTGGCTTTCGCATTTTTGCTGATGGTGACGCCCGCCTCGGCCGACGAACTTTATTCGCTCTATGCCGGCGGCAATTATGAAGAGGCGATGCGCGCCGGCGCCGCCGCCGGAACCTCCGAAGGATTTGCCATCGCCGCCCGCGCCGCGCTGGCGGATGCCGCGATACGCCCGCAGCCCTGCCTCGCCTGTCTCCGGCGCGCCGAGGATTTCGCGCGCCGTGCCGTCGCGACGGATACGCATGAGGCTGACGGCCATGTCTGGCTGGCGGCGGCGCTGGGACTGGAAGGCCGTATCATCGGCATGATCCGCGCCCGCCTGGCGAACAGCCCGGGGGAGGCGAAGGACGAGCTGGATGCGGCCTTGAAAGACGATCCCCGCAACGCCTATGCGCTGGCGGCGGCGGGCGGCTGGAATATCGAGATCGTGCGGGCGGGAGGCGGATTTCTGGCGCGCACACTCTACGGCGCGCGGGAAACGGACGGGATCGCGCTGTTCGACCGTGCCGTCGAAGCCGCGCCCGGCAATGTCGCGGTGCGCTACCAGATCGGGCTGTCGCTGGCCGGCTACAAGCCGGAACTGTTCCGCGGCCGCATCGCTCAGGAGCTGGAGGCGGCGATCGCCGACACGCCGCAAACCAGCTATGAGAAATTCATACAGGCCCGGGCGGCGGAATTGCTGGCGCTGCAAAGGAAGAACGATCCAGATGCCTTTGCAGTGAAGGTGCGAAAATTCCAGGGCTATCCGGACTAACTCTCGACTCGCCCGGATGCGGCGATGTACCTAGGGACCATGATCCTGGATACGGCCGCCCGGTTGCTGCGCCTCCTGCCTACCGAACCTGCGCATCGCACCACGCTTTTGCTCGCCGGTGCCGCCGGGCCGTTCCTGCCGCCGCCGAAAGCCGATGACGCCCGTCTGGCGGTGACGGCGCTGGGGCTTCATTTTCCTAACCCGATTGGCCTGGCGGCAGGCTTCGACAAGAATGCCGCTGTGCCCGATGCCATGGGCAAGCTGGGATTTGGCTTTGTCGAATGCGGCACCGTCACGCCCAGGCCACAGGCCGGCAATCCCAAACCGCGCCTGTTCCGGCTCCGCCAGGACCATGCCGTCATCAATCGCCTGGGGTTCAACAATGACGGCATGGCGGCGGCGGCGCGCAATCTGGCGGCGCGGCGCGGCAAGGGCATCACTGGCATCAATATCGGCGCCAACAAGGACAGCGAAGACCGCACCCTCGACTATGTCCGTGCCTTCGCGGCACTTACTCCTCTGGCGGATTATGTGACGGTGAATGTTTCTTCGCCCAACACCCCCGGCCTGCGCGGCTTGCAGAACAGGGAAGAACTGACGCGCCTGTTGGGGGCGCTAACGCAAGCGCGCAAGACTTCCATCCCGCTTCTTCTTAAAATCGCGCCGGACCTGGACGGTCATGCCCTGGACGACATCGCCGATGTGGTGCGCGCCAGCGGCATCGAGGGGCTGATCGTTTCCAACACGACGATGGCGCGGCCGCCGCTCAAATCCTTTCACGCGCAAGAAGCGGGTGGGCTTTCCGGCGCTCCCCTTTTCGCGCCTTCCACCGAGATCCTGCGCCAGATGCACCTGAGGCTGGGCACCGCCGTGACGCTGATCGGGGTGGGCGGAATTTCCTCGGGCGCCGACGCCTATGCCAAGATTCGCGCCGGGGCATCGCTGGTGCAGCTTTACACCAGCCTGGTCTATGAAGGCCCGGGCCTGGTCACCCGCATCAAGCGTGAATTGGTGGATTTGCTGAAGCGGGACGGATTCGCCCATGTCGCCGACGCCGTGGGCGCGCCATGATTTTGTTAGCGAGCATGGCGAGCTTACAAAATCAGGCGCCCGGGCGAGCGTAGCGAGCAGGGCGGACGTCACCCCATCGTCTCGTTAGCGTCCAGCGTGTCGTGGAAATGCGTCAAATCCACCACGCGATGGCCGGTCGGCGCCACCGATATCACGTCGGCAAAACGCTGGCGCCACCTTATCTCGTCATTCCAATAGGCATGACGGGCATAGATATGGTCGGAAATGGTTTCATCCATGCCCGACAGCATGATGACGATTTCCATGTCCTGTTCCGCCATCTGGCTGGGCGTCAGGCCGAACAGCGGGCTGGCCGCGTCAATCGGATGCATCACCGTCCAGCTCAGGGCGAAAAGCGGATTGCTGGAGCGAAGCAGTTTCAGTTCCTGAAAGCGGCGCATCTCCACCCCCTCCAGGGTGATATATTGGCGCGCCAGCGACACCGTCACCGCGGCGTCCAGGATCGAATTGCCGCGCTGGTTGGCGGCGCGGAACATCAGGGTGGGCACGCCGTCGAAGGGCGCCACCACCGCGACATTGGAAAACAATACCCGCGACAGCGGCCGCGAGAAGCGGGCGAACATGATGCCCGCGAACAGGGCGATGGTGAGAATTCCGAAAAAACTCTCTACCGTCACCAATATGTTGGCGTATAGCGATTGCGGCGCCATGTCGCCGCCGCCCGCGCCCAGCGTCTGCACGCTGAAAAAGAAGGCATCGGCAAAATTGCCCGGCCGGGCATGGGAGATGCCGCCCTGGTCGAACAGGTAGAGCAGGGCGAATATCAGATTGACCGCGACGAACAGCGTCGCCAGCTGCAGCACGAATACCAGCCAGCTTGCCGTCAGCACGCCATGATAGAAATCGGTGAAGCGGCCGGAATCCTGGCCCTTGATGATGGCGTGCTTCTTGTTGCGCGGCGCCTTGGCCAAGCTGAGGGGGCGGATTTTTCGCGGCCCCTCGCCCGATGGCGGCGGTTTCTGGCTCATGCGTGGCGGCCCAGTTGCACCAGATAGTCCCAGCTATAGAGCCCGCTGTCATGGCCGTCATCGAACACGATGCGCACCGCGTAATTGCCGACCGGCTCCAGCCGCGCGATCTTCACCCTCTCCTTGCCTGTGACGGGAGGCGGCCGCGAGGCGCCGCCATGGCCGCGGGTTTCGGCGGATGGCGATTCCACTCTCAGATATTGGGCGCTGAGGGCATAGCGCGCGCCATCCTCGAAACTGACGGTGAGGAGATTTTTTTCCGGATTGAGTCTCAGCTCGGTGGGCCAGGTGGTCATTTGCGGCCGGTCGCTTCGCAACTTAAGGCCATCAGCTTCGCTCGTCGTCGGAAAGCTCGCGCGCTTCGTCCGGCAGCATGATCGGCACGCCGCTGCGGATGGGATAAGCCAGGCCCGCGGCCTTGGAAATAAGTTCCTGACGTTCGCGGTCATAATGCAGCGTTGTGCGCGTCACCGGGCAGATCAGTATCTCAAGCAGCCTGGGATCGGTTTCCATCAGTGCAAGGCCTCAAGGTGCGAGCGATAGGCCATTAGTTAAGCGTCCCCGGACCCTGTCCGGCGGTGGAGATTTCCAAAAGCGCCACCAGGGTGGACACCCGTTCCATCCAGTTTGGGGCTTCCAGCAGCGCCTGTTTTTCGGCGGGCTCGAAGGGGCACATCATCGCCAGGGCATTGACCAGGGATTCGGCCGGCGCGCTCATCACGCTTTTCCAATCCGCCTTCATGTCGCGGCGGAAAAGATAATCCTTCAGCGCCGTGAGCAGCCGTTCGCGGGGAAAATTGTCGTCACTCTCTTCCTGGGCCAGGTCGCCGGCGAAAGGCGCGAAATCGCAGGCCACCTGGCGATAGGCTGAGAGTGCGGAAATCTCCTCCTTCAACCGGAAGCGGCACAGCCCAACCAGGGTGATGAGATAACGGTTATCCTCGGTCTCGCGCCACGAGATAATGCGTCCGGCGCAGCCGACCTGGGATAGTTTGGGCCTGAGCACGGTCTCCTCGCTCTCGGTGGGCTGGATCATGCCGATCAGACGGTTGCCCTTGAGCGCATCGTCCACCAGTTCCAGATAGCGCGGTTCAAAGACATTGAGCGGCAGGGCGGCGCGGGGCAGGAGCAGCACGCCGGTCAGGGGAAACACCGGCATGGTGCCGGGCAAGTCGGCAAAGCTGTGATAGCCCCGCAGCATCAGGAGAACAAAAGACCGGAGAGGATTCGCCGCGCCTCGACGGTTCGCGGATCGGCGGGGCCCATGGCCTCGAACATGATGAGAAGCTGTTTGCGGGCGGCATCCTCGTTCCATTTGCGGTTCCGGCGCACCAGTTCCAGGAGCGCGGCGATGGCGCCCTCGCGATCGCCGCCCGCGTCCAGCGCCAGCGCCAGCTCGTAGCGTGCCTGGTGATCATTCTCGTCCGCCGCCAGCCTTGCCCTGAGCACTTCCAGTTCGCCGCGGGGCGCCGGATTGTCCCGCAGCTTTAACTCGGCTTCCACGGCGCGAATCGCCTCATCATTGGCCCCATCGGGGCGTACCAGCTGCAAGGTGGCGCGGGCGCGCTCGATATCGCCGCTTTTGAGATAACAGGCGGCCAGCCCCGCCACCGCCTTGGGCTGGCCGGGAAAATCCTGCAGCACATGGCCGAAGGCCTGGGCCGCGGTCGCGATATCGCCCGCTGCCAGCGCCTCGTTGGCGATGGTGAGGACTTCGACGGCATGTTCGGCGCCGCCATGGGCATGGCCTTCGGCACCGCCCGAGAGCGCGCTGACGAAGGCCTGGACCTGGCTGTCGGGCAGCGCGCCCATGAAGCCGTCTACCGGCTGGCCATCCTTGAAGGCATAGACGGTGGGGATGGACTGGATCCGGAGCTGCTGGGCGATCTCCGGATTTTCGTCGATATTAACCTTGACCAGCTTCACCGCGCCCTTGGCGTCGTTGACGGCCTTTTCCAGCGCCGGGCCCAGCTGCTTGCAGGGGCCGCACCAGGGCGCCCAGAAATCCACAATCACCGGGGTCTGGCGGCTGGCCTCCAGCACATCGGCGGCAAAGCTGGCCAAGCCGGAATCCTTGATGTGAGGACTGGCTCCGCCTGAAGCGCTCTGGGCAGGTTCAGAAGAGACAGGACGTCCGCCGGGACCGATAAGCGCCATGGCAATAATAATCCGGAATTTCCAACCGCAAAGATGGGATGTCGGGCCACGAAAGGAAAGGGGCTAAAGTCGTGACAGGCGCCGCTGCCGTCGCCAGGCGGGTGCCGGTTCCACAGCCAGGAAGCCGGCAACCAAGGGCCAGGCTCCGGGCCGGGAAGCGGACCAGGCCTCCCAGGATCAGGATGGCCGGCGGGTTAAATCAGGGCACCAGCTTCTTGATCCATTCCGGCAGGGCGAAGGCCGCCTCATGGACGGCCGGATTGTAATAATCGCATTTGAGCCTGGCCTTTTTATAGGCCTTGGCGGCGCGCTTGATACCGGCCTTTGTGCCGAGGGCCTCGCCGCCCTTGCTCGCCCAGCTGAGCGCCATGAAGCCGCCGATATAGGTTGGCACCACGGTCAGGTAGAGCCCCGAACGCGGAAAGAATTCGGACAGCTCCTTAAGGGCCTCGGTAATTTCCCAGGGCTGATAGAAGGGTACGCCGGTCTGAAAGGTGGCATAGCCGCCGGGCTTGAGCGCGCGCTTGACCCGGTCATAGAAAGTCTCGCCGAACAGCGCCTTACCCGGGCCGACCGGATCGGGACGGTCGGCGATGATCAGATCAAAACGGTTCTTGCTGGATTTGCGGCCCAGATATTCGAAGGCGTCGGCGACCTCGATGGTCATCCGCTTGTCCTTGAAAGCCTTGGCATTGATACCGCTGAAAAACCTTTTGCACAGTTCGATCACCCGCCCATCAATGTCCACCAGCACCACTTCCTTGACGTGCTTGTGCTTCAAGGCCTCGTCGGCGATGGAAAGATCGCCGCCGCCCACGATCATCACGCGTTCCACCTTGCCATGCTCCAGCATGGGCGGATGGGTGAGCATGTCGGCATAGGCGCTCTCATCCCGGCTGGTGATCTGGACGATATCGTCCAGGGTCATGACCCGGCCATTGGCGACCGTGTCGAAGATGCGGATGTGCTGGAATTGGCTCCGCTCGTTGGCCAGAACCTCGGTCACCTCCATCGTCTGGGCGTAGCCCTTGTGGAGACGTTCTTTGACGCTGGAGAGCTTGGCCATAAACACTTCCTTAGCAATTGTGACAGCCGCGGTGGCTGCGATGACGGAAATTGATGTGGATGGTCCTAATAGGCTGCGCGCCGGCGTCTGTCTAGCGCGCCTGAGATGCGTTTGATGCCGCATTGATAGGCCTTTCCCGCACATCGTGCCTGCGCCGTGGGTGCCGGCAAATTGCTGCCGTAGTGTCTCCGGGAGGCGCGCGGACCATGTCGTACCGGACACGCCGCAAAAAAAAATTGCCCCCGGGGGAAATTTTTTCTTGCATAGGCGGGCGGTTGGCCCTATTTGCAATCGACCCCGCGAGAAAAAAAGCGGGACAAAGCGGCGACCGGGTGACCCCGAGCGTCGCTTTCTTCTTTAGGCGCGTCCGGAAGTCCGTAAGGCCAAGGCGCAGGTGTCAACTCCAAGACGGGTAGGTGCTTGAATGGCTCGACTTAATCTGGTGGCGGCGAACAAAGAAGCAAGGGCGCCTCGCGTCCGCGCGACTGCGAGGCCCGTTGCGGTTATCGTTCCTCCTTCGAATGATGACCAAAAAGATCATTTCATAACCAAGAATGGCCTGTCCTATGCGGGCAGCCATCTGATCATCGACCTTTGGGAAGCCGAAGGCCTTGCGGATCGCGAGCGCATCGAGACGGCGTTGATTGACGCAGTGAACGCGTCGGGCGCCACGCTCCTGCACATCCATCTGCACACCTTCGAGGAAGGCGGCGGCATTTCCGGCGTGGCGGTGCTGGCCGAAAGCCATATCTCCGTCCACACCTGGCCGGAGAAAGGCTATGCGGCCTTCGATGTCTTCATGTGCGGCAATGCCGAACCCCGCAAGGCGCTGGATGTGTTCAAGCGCGCCTTCAATCCCGGCCGCATCGTGGTCGGCGAGCATAAGCGCGGCGTCATTTAGACAATCCTTGATTTGACCGGCGCCGGGGTCCGGCGGCGGTCAATTCAGTTCGGGCGGCGCGAGCCGCCGTCCGGGCCGAGAATCTTGCCGGCAACTTCGAACAGATTTGGCGAGATGCCGGGGAGCCTCAGGATGGCCTCCAGCTCGGCGCGCATCAGGCATTGCCGCGCCTCGTCATAGCGCCGCCAGGTCTCGAAGCTGCCGGCCAGCCGCGCCGCCACTTGCGGGTTGAGAGGATCGAGAGCGCGGATTACTTCACCCACCAGCTGGTAGCCCGCGCCATCCTTCTCATGGAACCGCAGATGGTTGACGCTGAAGGCGCCGATCAGGGCGCGCACCCGGTTGGGATTTTTGATGTCGAAGGCGGAATGCCGCATCAAGGCCCGCACCGCATCCGCCGTGCCGGGCAGGGATGAGCCGGCCTGCAGGCTCATCCATTTGTCCAGCACCAGGGGATCGTTCTTGAAGCGGTCATGGAAATGCGCGAAGGCAGCCGCCCGGAGCGGGCTTTGCATGCGGCTGAGAGACCCCAGGCCCGCGATCATGCCGGTCATGCCGTCGCTGCCGCGATAATGGGCATCGGCAAGTGCGGCCGCCGTCTCGTCATCCTGGGCGGTGAGATAGCGCAAACAGGCATTGCGTAAGGCGCGCCGTCCCGCCGGCCCGGCGTCCGGACTGAAGGTCCCCCCATCGCGCATCTGCTCGTATAAGAGCGTCAGCCGCTCGCGATGCGCCGCCGCGATGGCGCGCACCAGACCTGTGCGGGCGGCATGAAGGGCATCAGGGTCCACCGGTATGTGCCCACTTGTAGACGGAGCGCCTGCCAGTTCACTTTCGGTGGGAGGCATCAGCATCTGGGCGGCAAAGGCGGGATCTTCCAGCGCCCCCGCCAGCACATCGCCGATGGCCCCGATATAGTCCTCGCCGGTATCGGCCGGACCGCCCGCGCTGGCGGGGCCGGCCAGCCCCAGCATGATCTGCGTGGCGAGAATCTGCCCCGCTTCCCAGCGGTTGAAACTGTCGCTGTCCCTGCCCATCAGGATGGCGCGGTCACGAGCGGTATGCGCGGCGCGGAAGATTGCGGGCGCCGAGAATCCGCGTCCCAGCGACAAGAGCGGCTCCTCGCCGACATCCATGAAAATGAAGCGCTGGAACGGCGAGGCCAATTCCAGCACCCGCGTTTCGGGACCCGCCGCATTCTCGCCTTCCAAGGTGAGCGGCAGATGCGCGCCGCTTTTGCCTACAAGACCAATGCGCACCGGGATGTGCATGGGTTTTTTGTCCGGCTGGCCCGGCGTTGCCGCCAGATTTTGCGTCAGGTCGAGCGTGAAGCTGCGGGATTTCGCATCATATGCGGTTTTCGCCTCGATGACGGGCGTGCCCGCTTGGGCGTACCAGAGGCGGAACTGGCCGAGGTCGCGGCCGCAGGCGTCTTCAAAACACCGGACCCAGTCTTCGACCGTGGCGGCGTGGCCGTCATGGCGCGCAAAGTAAAGGTCAGTGGCTTTGCGATAGCCATCCTCGCCCACCAGGGTGCGAAGCATGCGGATGACTTCGGCGCCCTTGTCATAGACCGTGGCGGTATAGAAATTGTTGATCTCGATATAGCTCTGCGGCTGCACCGGATGGGCGAGGGGGCCGGCATCTTCCTGGAATTGCCGGCCCCGGAGCGCGCGCACTTCCTGGATGCGCTGCACGCCATGGCTGCGCATGTCGCCGGAAAAGCTCTGGTCCCGGAAAACGGTGAGACCCTCCTTGAGGGAGAGCTGGAACCAGTCGCGGCAGGTGACGCGGTCGCCGGTCCAGTTGTGGAAATATTCATGGGCAACGACACTTTCGATGCGGGCATAGTCGTCATCGGTGGCGGTTTCCGGCGAGGCCAGCAGTACCTTGTCGTTGAAAATGTTGAGACCCTTATTCTCCATCGCGCCCATGTTGAAGGCGCTGACCGCCACGATCATGAAAATATCAAGGTCATATTCGCGGCCATAGGCCTGCTCGTCCCACGTCATGGCGCGCTTGAGAGCGTCCATGGCATAGGCGGCGCGGTTCTCATTGCCGTGCTCGACATAAATGGCGAGCTGGATGCTGCGGCCCGTCATGGTGACAAAGCGGTCATGCAGCGAGCCGAGATCGGCCGCCACCAGCGCGAAAAGATAGGACGGCTTGGGGAAGGGATCGTGCCACACCGCGAAGTGCCGGCCATCGTTGCACGCGCCGCCATCCAGCCGGTTGCCGTTGGAGAGCAGCACCGGATATTGCCGTTTGTCGGCCTCGATCCGCACCGTGAAGATGGAGAGGTTGTCGGGCCGGTCGAGAAACCAGGTGATGCGGCGGAAGCCTTCCGGCTCGCATTGGGTACAGAACATGCCATTCGACTGGTAGAGACCCTCCAGCGCGGTGTTGGCGGCGGGAGCGATTTCACAGACCGTCTCCAGCACAAAGCGGTCCGGTACACGCGGAATTGTCAAACATTTGCCGTCGACCTGGTAGTCGCTTGGCGAAAGAGTGCGCCCGTCCAGGGCGATGGACACCAGCTTCAGCTCTTCGCCATGCAAAACCAGCGGGGCATCCGGGGTCTTGCGCGCAAGCTCCAGCCGTGCCGAAACCCGCGTCGCATTGGGATCGAGCGCGAAATCCAGCTTGACGGTTTCAATATGAAAGTCGGGCGCCCGGTAGTCGGCAAGGTGAATGGCGCGTGGGTCTTCGGTTCGCATAATGGGCGCGAACCTAGCGGAATTTGGACAGCATTGTCAGTGGGACAAAAGGGGTGCGGGAGCGCCTTGGGAAACTTAATGATCGCCGCGCTTTTCCGTTCGGCCGCGCGACCATTGAAGAAGATCGGGGTCCTTACTGGCCTTTGACGTGAGCCAGAATGTCCTGCGCATTGTGCGCCAGTTCGACCAGCGCACTGGGCATCTCCTCGCCGGATTTGCGCGCCCAATCCACCAGCCCATTGGCAAAGGCGGCCAATTGCGGCGCCGAGGAGATCAGCCTGGCCTGCATTTCGACCTTGTTCGGGTCCAGGTCATATTCGGCGCCCGGCACACGCCAGCCGCCCCATTCTGATTCGCCGGTCATCACCACGGGATAGGTGCCCGGGACGGGATGACGGGCGCAATCCTCGGCGGGCTGCCACTTGTTGCGGGCGCGCACCACGCGCCAATGCTCGCCATTTCCATTGTGGCCGTCGCCGCCCGTCGGCTCTTCGTTGAGCAGTTCCTCGGCGGCGAATTCACGGCCCAGGCCGACATCGTAATGGATTCGGATTGGTTCCTCGATGCCCTTGGCCCAATGCGGCACAACATGCTCGACCAGCGCCCAGGTGCCGACCGGCTTGACGTAAACCCGCTGGTTCTTGTGGAACTGTGCTTTGGCCATGGCTAAACTCGCGAAATACGCAGCAAGCCTATTTGAGCGCTGTTAAGCCCCGGTTAAGACCATGAAGTGCCCTTGATAGAATTGGCGCATTATTGGCGAAAATGGAAACGCCCTGCATAAAAATCTGCGTTTTCGATCCGATTTCCGGGCGCTGTTCCGGCTGCGGCCGGACCCTGGATGAGATCGCCGATTGGGCCAATTTCAGCGACGCGGAACGCCGCTGCATCATGGCGGAACTGCCAGAAAGAATGAAAGAGCTGCGGATGAAAAATCTCAGGCCGGATTAAGCGCGGCCGCCATTTTGCCAAGCCAGGCCAGTTGCTCGCGCAGGCGCACATTTTCGCCGATCACGATGATTGAGAGGGATGGCGCTTTTTCGGCGGCTGCCGCCAGGCCGCCGAGCGTGGTGACCGTGACGCTCTGGTTGTCGCGCGCCGCATTGGCGACAATGGCCGCGGGCTCATCCGGGCTTCGCCCCGCCGCCATCAGGGCGCTGGCGATTTCGCTGGCGAATTTTCGGGCCATATAGAACACCAGTGTCTCGGAGCCCTTGCCGATGGCCTGCCAGTCGAGCCGCGGCAGTTTTCCATCGGACCCATGGCCGGTGATAAAGGTGACGGCATGGTTGGTGTCGCGATGCGTGACGGGGATTCCGGCATAGGCCAGCCCGCCAATTCCGGCGGTGATGCCCGGCACGATGCGAAAAGGCACACGGGCGCTGGCCAGCGCGCCTGCTTCCTCGCCGCCCCGTCCGAACACAAAGGGGTCGCCGCCCTTGAGGCGCAGCACGCGGCCTCCCTTTTTCGCCAGGTCAATCAGCAGGTTTGAAATGTCGCTCTGCTTGCAGCTTGTCACCCCGGCGCGCTTGCCCGCGAAGATCAGTCCCGCACCCTTGCGGGCAAGGCTGAGCAGCCTTTCATCCACCAGCGCGTCATAAAGAATGAAATCGGCCTCGCTGAGCGCTTTCAGCCCCAGCGCGGTGATCAGGCCCGGATCGCCCGGACCGGCGCCGACCAGCCACACCCAGCCCTTCTCGAACGGGGCCAGGCCAAGCGCGGCGATGATGTTCCTGTCCATTGGGACATTATAACCGTTTGAAGGCGGCATTGCCGAGAATCAAATGCGCGAAAGGACCGGATCCAGGCCCGAATGGGTTGAGGATTCGGCAGGTGTTGGCTAGAACCAACCCGCTTTTGACCGGGAATTTCATGATCAAGCCGCGCGCCGACCTCAAGCCCAACACGGCTGACTATGAGAATTTGCCGCTGGTCACCGCCAACGGCTTTCGCGAATATGACGCGCGCTGGCTGTTCGGCAAGGAGATCAATCTTCTCGGCATCCAGGCGCTGGGCCTGGGGCTGGGCACCTATCTGCACGATATCGGCGTCACGCCGAAAGTCGTTACCGGGCACGATTACCGGTCCTACAGCCTTTCCATCAAGCAGGCGCTGATCCTGGGGCTGATGCGCGCCGGCTGCGAGGTGCATGACATCGGGTTGGCGTTGTCGCCAGTGGCCTATTTCGCGCAATTTGCCCTGGATTGCCCGGCGGTGGCGATGGTGACCGCCAGTCACAATGAAAATGGCTGGACCGGCGTGAAGATGGGGGCTGAGCGGCCGCTGACCTTTGGCCCGGACGAAATCGGCGCCATCAGGAAGATCGTGCTGGAGGGGCTTGGACGGGAGCGGCCGGGCGGTTCCTATATCGCCGTGCCAGGCATGCGCGAGACCTATCTGCAAGCGGTGACCAAGGGGCACAAGTTGTCGCGTCCCATCAAGGTGATCGCCGCCTGCGGCAACGGCACGGCGGGAGCCTTCGCGCCGGAAGCCTTGCGCCGTATCGGCGCCGAAGTGATCGGCATGGATACGGAGCTGGACTACACCTTCCCCAAATACAATCCCAATCCCGAGGATCTGCACATGCTGCACGCCATGGGCGATGCGGTGAAGGCCGAGGGCGCCGAGCTTTGCCTGGGCTTTGATGGCGATGGCGATCGCTGCGGCGTGGTGGACGATAGCGGGCGCGAAATCTTCGCCGACAAGATAGGCGTGCTGCTGGCGCGCGATCTTTCGGCCACCCACAGACACGCGCAATTCGTGGTGGATGTGAAATCCACCGGACTTTATCTGACCGATCCGGTGCTGAAAGCGCGCGGCGTCAAGACCGATTACTGGAAAACCGGCCATTCCTATATCAAGCGCCGCACCGCCGAACTCAAGGCGCTGGCGGGCTTTGAAAAATCCGGGCATTTCTTCTTCAACCCGCCGGTCGGGCTTGGCTATGACGACGGCATTGTCGCCGGCATCGCGGTGCTGGAAATGCTGGATCGGGCCGGGGCCACGAAACTCTCCGCCCTTTATGACGGACTGCCCAAAAGCTGGGGTTCGCCCACCATGGCGCCCTTTTGTCCCGACGACAAAAAATACAAGGTGGTCGACGCGCTGGTGAAGGATTACAGCGAACTTTCCGCCAAAGGCGGAAAGCTGCTGGGCCAGAAGATCGTTTCGGTGGTCACCGTCAATGGCGTGCGCGTCACCCTGGAAGACGGCACCTGGGGCCTGGTGCGCGCCTCTTCCAACAAGCCCTCGCTGGTGGTGGTGGTGGAAAGCCCGGCCTCGGAGGCCAATATGCGGGCCATGTTCGCCGACATAGACGGGCGGCTGTCGAAACACCCAGAAGTTGGCGCCTACGACCAGAAGATTTAAGTCCTTGTTTCGATTGCCCGGTTCTATTTCAGCGCCGTACCATTCCGTACAGTAAACATTCCCGATATGATGCGGGGAGACTTGCTCGGGGATGCTCATGATCTCATTGCTGGTTCGCAATTGGTGGGTATTTGTCGCGCGCGGCGCCATGGCGGTGCTGTTTGGGCTGATCGCCCTGTTCATGCCCGGCGTGACCATGTTGTCGCTGGTTCTTGTGTTCGCTGCTTATGCCGTGACGGATGGCATCCTGACCATTATCGGCGCTGTGCATGCCGCCAGGGAAGGCGAACGATGGAGCATGCTGGCTTTTGAGGGTATCGCCGACATTCTGCTCGGCGCCATCGCCGCCGCCTTTCCGGCCGTCACGGTCACGGTGTTTGTGGCGCTGGTCGCCGCCTGGGCGCTGATCACCGGCAGCCTGATGCTGGCGGCGGCGTTTGAGATCGACGCGGATCATGGACGCTGGTGGCTTGTGCTTGGCGGCGCGGCCTCGCTGGTCTATGGCGCCCTTCTGGTCACTGCGCCGGCGATTGGCGCGCTGGTCCTGACGTGGTGGATTGGCGCCTATGCCCTGGTGTTTGGCATCGCGCTGCTGGCCCTCTCGTTCCGGCTCCGCGCCAAATTCAAGGCAAGCCCGCTCGGCAAGCTGGCGTAGGAACTGCGAATTATTTTTTCTTGTCCAGCGTTTTCATGTGCTCGATTGCGGCATGAAGCATCTCGCTTCCCACTTCGGCGAGCCGGTTCACGTCCACGATCATTTCCATCATGATTCGGACCGTGGTGTCGCCGCAGGGTTCAATCGAAGCCACTTTTACTTTTGTTGCAGGGAAATCCGACATCATTAACTCCCGTTTTTAAAAACAGATTGTCAGAATATTGTTCGGCTTAAGCCGCCTTCCTCTGTGGGTCGATCATCGCCAATGCGTCGCGCAACACGCTGATACCGGCATCGTCACGCGTGGCATTTTCGCTCAAATGGCGGCGGAAGGCGCGCGCGCCGGGCCGCCCGTTGAACAGGCCCAGCATATGCTTGGTCATGGCATGAAGGCGCACGCCCTCGGCCAATTTGCGTTCCACATAGTCGCACCAGGACTCCAGGGCCGCGTCCAGATTGCGCGCGGCGTCGCCGAAAAAGCGCGCATCCACTTGCGCCAGCATGGCCGGATTCTGGTAGGCGGCGCGGCCCAGCATCACCCCGTCGAAGCGGGCCAGATGCGCTTCGGCCTGGTCGAGGGTCTCGACGCCGCCATTGAGGATGATTTCCAGCGCCGAATTTTCCTGCTTGACCCGGGCAACCAGGCTGTAATCCAGCGGCGGCAGGTTGCGATTTTCCTTGGGCGACAATCCTTCCAGCCAGGCCTTGCGCGCATGCACCGCAAAAGACGTGACACCGGTATCGGCACAGAGGCGGATCAATTCACGCAGGGCTTTTTCAGGGTCCTGGTCATCCACACCGATTCTGCATTTGACCGTGACGGGAATGTTCACCGCCGCGCGCATTGCCGTAACGCACGCCGCTACCAACGCGGGCTCGCGCATAAGACAGGCGCCGAAGCGCCCCGACTGCACCCGGTCGGAAGGGCAGCCGACATTGAGATTGACTTCGTCGTAGCCGAAGCCTTCGGCGATGCGCGCCGCCTTGGCCAGTCTTTCCGGCTCCGAGCCGCCCAGTTGCAACGCCACGGGATGCTCTGAAGCGTCAAACCCCAGCAGCCGCGCCTTATCGCCATGCAGGATCGCATCCGCCGTCACCATTTCTGTGTAGAGCAGGGCGCGTGCTGAGAGCAGCCGATGCAGCACGCGGCAATGCGTGTCGGTCCAGTCCATCATCGGTGCGATGGAGAATTTTCGGCTTAAACCATTCATTTTATTCAGTTAATCAAGATTTGACCGAGAGCAAGCGCCAGTTTCTCACAAAGCGCATCGCATTCGCCAATAGCAAGTTCATCGCCTTATGGCCAGCGACCGGGCAAGGTCAAATTCCTGCGCGCCGCCGTCCAAAGGCGAGAGTCGCCTCAACAAGGCCATCCACGTCCTCCACTCGCGTCCTGTGATTCATCACCGCGGCGCGGATGGCGGCATTCCCGTCAATCGTCGTCACCGAAGGGGCTGCGATGCCGGATTCGTGGAGATCGGCCACGATCGCCGCGTTGAGCGGGTCCGAGTTTTCGCCGCGATAACGAAAACACACGATATTGAGCTGTGCCTCCGCCAGAAGTTCCAGCTCGGGTTCCGCTCTTACGCGTGCTTCCAGATGGCGGGCGACGGCACATGTCCCGTCTATCATCGCGCCCAGACGGGCGGTGCCGAATGCTTTCAGCGTGAACCAGGTTTTCAGGGCGCGAAAACCTCTTGAGAGGTCGGGACCAAAATCGCAGGGCCATGGGCTGTTGGCGGAAAGCCCCCGCGTTTCGCGGCGCAGATAGGCGGCGGGCGATGCAAAGGCCGCCATGTGCTGACGGCTGTCGCGCACCAGCAGAAAACCGGCATCGTAAGGAACCTGTCCCCATTTGTGGAAGTCGAAGGCAATGGAATCGGCTTTCTCGATGCCCTTGAGACGCGGGGAAATGTCCGGCGACAAAACGCCCAGCGCGCCATAGGCGCCGTCAATATGAAACCAGATATTGTTTTCGGCGCAAAGGCCGGACAATTCCTCCAGATCGTCGATGGCGCCAACGTCCACCGTTCCCGCCGATCCGATGACAACAAAGGGCTTGAGGCCTGTCTCGATATCGCGGCGAATTTGATCGCGCAAATCCGCGATCTTTATGCGCTGCCGCGAGTCGACCGCAATCTCACACAAGGCATGCGTGCCGAAGCCCGACAGGTCAAAAGCCTGGCGCACGCAACCGTGAGCCGCGCGGGATGCATAGCCGCGCAGCCGCGCGCCGGATTTCCCCAATCCGGCCTGCCGGACCGCCGGGCCCAGGGCCGATGTTCGCGCCACCAGGACCGCCATCAGGTTGGCCATCGAGGTGCCCGTCACAAAAAGGCCGCTGGCGCTCTCTGGAAAGCCGAACATTTCCCGCGTCCATTGCACAATCTGCCGCTCAACTTCAATCGGGATGTGGTCCCGTCCACCCAGATTCGCGTTCAATCCGCCGGCCAGCATCTCCGCCAGAAGCCCCGGCACGGTTCCGCCACCCTGTACCCAGCCCATGAAGCCCGGATGCACATTACCGCCGCCATACGGCAGGATCGTATGCAGGAATTCGGCATGGATGTCTTCAAGAGGCTGAGGATCGTGTGGCAGGCTTTTGTGAAAGCTGCGCCGGACCGCGTCCGGTATCGGCTGCCACACGGGGCGACCCCGAATATTCTCCACAAAGTCGAGAATATCGTCGAGCATCCGGTGCGCCTGGACGCGCGTTTTTTTCCAGTCGGCGGGATCGAGCGACGTGTCGGGGGCGTGAAGCGTCCTTCGCGGCTCTGTCATGCCGCGCATGACTTACGGGAACGCCGGCAAAGCATCTCGACGAAAGCGCTGAAGATTTTCTGCATCTGGGCGGATTTATACGGATATACGCTTGGCGGGTCCATATCATGCACAATTGCGGCGTTGTCTGCTTCAAAGATCAGCAGGTCTCCTTCGCGCGTCTCCGCGCAATCGACGATGAAATAGTCCAGCCCGATCGCCCGCGCCATCGCGGTAAGGGCGCCGCGATGACGGCTGGCGAATTCCCCGTCAAAAAATTGCATGAACGCGGCTTCTTCGATCCGGTTGGGTATGCTGGCGGCCATATCCCCGTTCAGATACCAGACCTTCCATTCATCTGCGATGGCCATGTGACAGGCGAAGGCTTTTCCATCAATGACAACCAGGCGAAATTTGCGAAATCTGCCGTCCTCGCTTGCATAATCAATGTAGTGGGAAACAAATAATTCTTCCTCGGGACGCTCGCTGAGATAGTCGCGGAGGCCGTCCGCATCGTCGATCTTGGCCAGTCCGAAGCCGGCGTGAGAGCCTGGCGGCCGGATAATGATGGGAAATGCCCCGTCCGCGAGCACGCTTGTCAGGGCGAGTTCCCGGGCCGCAACAGCGGCCAGATCGCGGCGCCTGGCCCGCTCGGTTGCAGGTATAACAAGGCCCTCTATTCCCTGGAGCCTATGAAAAAGTCTGTCGCGCTCCAGATTCCGGATGTCACCGGGCCTGTTGAGTATGGGACGGGGCCATGCGTCAGCCATCGCGTCCACGGCATCAAGCGCATCCTTGCCATCGGCCGTGGCAGGCGCGACGACAATCGCCACATCATGTTCCGGCATAGGATTGGGCAGGGCTGCGCCCGGCACGACATAATAGGTGGCGAGATGGACCCCGGACCCTTCGACAAGAAACTCGATAGGAGTGTTTGCTCCGATATCCGACGCCGCTGCGATCGCCAGGACTCGCAGCCGTGAAACACCCTGTTCCGGATTCAAGCGGTAGAGCTGTTGTATTTTGAGGGTGTCGCGCTGAATGGCGAGGCCTGTGTCTTTGTCGCCCAGCAACTGCGCGATCACGGAAAGATCCATGCCCATGCCCGATCCTGGAACATCGTCTGTCACAGTTTCCATCAGCGCGTTCCACGCTGGCCTGAGATCGGCGCCCTGAAAAGCCAGCCGGGTGAACTGGGCCACGCCGGTGCGGGGCGTGCAAATTTCCTCCCAACTGTTGCTGAATGCGATGGAAGACGACGTCACGGCTGTTTCGCCACAATGATTTCAATATTGCGAACTACGAAATTGATCTTTTCGATGAGAGACCCGATGTCGCCGATGGCGCGGCGAAGGTTTTCCGCCGCGATGCCTGGATCGGGGGACCAGCACTGCCGGATGGTGCGCGCCGAAATGCTGACGCGCAGCGCCGCGCCTTCTTTTTCGGAAAGGAAGACCGGCTGTCCCGCCTGACATGGAAGATGGGCAACCCGGCTGTCGGTATCCTGCGTGGCCGCGGGATTTAATCCCGCCAAATTGCCCCTCAAGGCTTTATAGAGAAGCGCGCATTTGTCCGGAGAAAGGGGCGCGCCATCCTTGTATGGCAGGATGGGAAACATAGTTACGCCACGGTCAGGCGTGCGCCCTGACGCGTCCTGTTGCAGATGGCGCAGGCAGGGCGAAGCCTCCACCAGCTGCCGGATTTGCCCCGCCAACTTCGCGCGGATATTTTCGCGATCGGCGGGCGGAATGGCATAATACATCCGCATCTCTTCGATCGATGCTTCCCATCGCAACCATTGTCCGGGGTTCGCCCGCGCCGGAAACCGCGAACGAAGCGCCTCCCATTTTTCGGGCCAGTCGTAAGCGGATGTGTAGGCGGATAAGCCGGGCGGTACCTGGCATATGCTGTTTATGCGGCCGGAAAACATCCCCGGCACGATAACCGCCCCGCTGAACGCCGGCCCCGTGAAAAACTTGGATCCGGTGATGAGGACCATGAACCCCTTGAGAAGGAAATTCCGGATACGATCCTGATCCAGGCGCATCTGACAGGCGTCAACCACGATCTGCAGATGGTCCGGCCACCGCTGAATGAGACGGTCAATGCAGGAATCGCTGGGTGCGCGCCATCCGAATTTCGATGAGTCCATTGTCTGGAGGAGTATCTTGGACCCGCGCCCGATCGCCGCCTCCACCGCCTCTGTCACCGCGGCGTCCATCTCGGCTTCTGTTCGAAAGCCGTTGGCTCCGCGGAATGGAACATTGATGCAATCCACACCCTCCGCGAGACCGTCGATGGGCCGGTCCTTTTCCACGGTATGGCCTCCGGAGGTTACATGGCTGAAATGGCGCCCGCGCGAGGTAAAAGCTGTGCCGCTGCCGGTCTGGTCCGCGCCCGCAACGATAGTGGTCAGCGGCAAGCCGAGAAGGTTTTTCACAATAAAAAGCGTATTGAGCTGGGCATCCGTTCCAGACGCCGCGAACAGGATTTCAGCACCGATGTCCTTAAGGCCCAGAAGTTCCAACAGCATCTGGCGCGTGTCGAAGATTGACGTTTCAAATGCGCTCGCGGCGCCGTTTGAAATTACCCTGACGAGATAGTCAGCATGAGATTTCAACACATGCGCATGGGCTTCACTGGAAATGGACGATGCCGTGGATGACGCAAAATCAATCAGCTCGGGCCGGGGGTATGGTGTGCAGCCATACATGTTCTGCCCCGATGACGGCGAAATGACGAGCCGCTGGTCGCCTCCGCTGGCAAGAAGATCATCGATCGGTGTGGAGAGAAGCGCAAAAGCCTCCGCCGGCATCCCCGTTTTGCGGGAAGATGCAAGTTGCACGACCTTTTTTGCCAGTCCCATCAGCTGCCCCGCAAAGCCAGCGGGCAGAGTGCTTTTGTATGGTTAATATGGCTTAAACAGCGCGCCCGGCAGGCCAGCCAGGGCGCACCAATCGCATTACAAATAGGCATAACCTATTGTTTGTGGCTGCCGAATGGCCGCGAACTGCCTTGACCCGTCATGGCACTTTACCAAAATGTATATCGGCCTCAGCGCTTGGGCGCGACCAGCGAGAAAACAGCGCCCTGCGGGTCCATGCAATTGACGATCCACATGGGGCCGGGGACTTCCATCGGCCCGTTGAGGATATTGCCGCCCCCCGCCGTGACGCGCGCCGCTGCTGCGTCAACGGCAGTCACGTTGAAGTAATAGCCCCAATAAGGCATCGGGATGGCAGGGGGCTTGGTCATCATGCCGCCCGCCGCCATGTCGCCGCCGGTCTTGAACAGTTGATAGGTGCCCATCGGTCCCATATCGATGGCGTCCGCCTTGGTCCAGCCGAACAGTTTTTCGTAGAATGGGAAAGCGGTTTTCCCGTCCACTGCGTAAAGCTCATGCCAGCCGATGGTGCCCGGCGTTCCCGGGGCAATTGGCGGCGGCGCATCCTTGATCAGCGGCGTGGCAATCAGGAAAGCCGCGCCTTGCGGATCGGAGACCACGGCAAAGCGGATAATGCCGGGCACGGTAATGGGTCCCTTATGCAGCTGGCCGCCTTCCTCGGGAATATGTTTGGCCATGGCGTCCACATCATCCACATGGATATAGCCCAGCCATGCCGGCCGCCCGCCCGCCTTGGCCATTTCGTCGGCTATCGGCATCAGGCCGGCGACGCCGCGGGAGCCGAGATTGAAGATGCTATAGTTCATGCCCGGATTGCCACTGTCCTCAGCCCTCCAGCCCACCACATCGCCATAGAATTTCGCCGCCGCCTTGGTGTCGGTGGTCATCAGGTCGTACCAGAAGAAACTGCCGTGCATGGTGGGCTCCCTGATCGCTATTCGTGGTGCTGCATGCCTCTGTTCACCAGGACAAAAAACACCGGCACGAAGAAGATCGCCAATATCGTGGCGGTCAGCATGCCACCGATCACCCCGGTGCCGATATCGTTCTGGCTGCCGGCGCCCGCGCCGGTGGCCACGGCCAGGGGCGCCACGCCCGCAATGAAGGCGATGGAGGTCATCAGGATGGGCCGCAGGCGCACGCGCGCGGCGTTCATCGCCGCCTCGATCGCTTTCTGGCCGCGTCTTTCATTGTCGACCGCGAACTCCACGATCAGGATGGCGTTCTTGGCGGACAGGCCGATGGTGGCCAGCAGGCCGACCTGGAAATAGATGTCGTTGAACAAGCCGCGCGCTGTCGCCGCCATAATGGCGCCGATCACGCCCAGCGGGATGACCAGCATCACCGAAATGGGGATGGCCCAGCTTTCATAAAGGGCCGCCAGGCAGAGATAGATGATGAAGATGGACAGCCCATAAAGCGCCGGCGCCTGCGCGCCGGAGGCTTCCTCCTGGAAGGACAGGCCGGTCAATTCATAGCCCACTTCCCTGGGCAGTTGCTGGAACAGCTTGGCCATTTCCGCCAGCGCGGTGCCGGTGCTGACGCCGGGCCGGGGTACACCCTGAATATCTATCGAGGCGAAACCGTTATAGCGCGTCAGGGTGGAGGGACCGACGGTCCAGCTCGCTTTGGCGAAGGAGGAGAAGGGCGCCATGCTGTTATTGGCGGTGCGGACATACCAGCGGTCCAGGTCCTGCGGCGCCATGCGGAACGGGGCGTCGCCCTGCATATAGACGCGCTTGACGCGGGCGCGGTCGATGAAATTGTTGACGAAGTTTCCGCCCCAGGCGGCCGACAGCGTGGCGTTGGCGTCGGCGACGGAAACCCCCAGCGCATTGGCCTTTGGCTGGTCGATGTCGATATGCAGTTGCGGCGTGTCATCCAGCGAGTTGGGAAAGACCCCCTGGAAGAGGGGATCGCGCGCCGCCAGGCCGAGCAGCATATTGCGCGCCTGGATCAGCCCGGCATGGCCCAGATTGCCGCGATCCTCCATCTCGATTTCAAAGCCGTTGGAATTGCCCAATTCCTGCACCGCGGGCGGCACGAGGGTGAAGACCTGGGCCTGGGGCATCATCATGAATCGGCCAAAGGCACGGGTGGCGATGGCGGTCGCGCTGTTCTGCGCGCCGGGCCGCTCGCCCCAGGGCCGCAGGTGGCTGAAAGCGATGCCGGCATTCTGGCCCGCGCCCGAAAAGCTGAAGCCCGCCACGGTGAAGGTGAAATCGACATTGGCTTTCTCATCCTCCAGAAAGTACCTGCCGACCTGGTTCGCCACCGCCATGGTGCGGTCCTGGGTCGCGCCGGAGGGCAGGGTGATCAGGCTGATGACAAAGCCCTGGTCTTCCCCCGGCAGAAAGCCGGTGGGCAGGCGATAGAACAGCACGGCAAGCAGAGCCACGATGCCGGCATAGGCGACCATCACCAGAGCAGGACGTTTGAGGGTGCGGCCGAGGCCCCGGCGATAGACCTCGCGCATGCGATCGAAATTACGGTTGAACCCGGCGAAGAAGCGGCCCAACACGCCGGCGCTCGCATGTTTCTCGGAATAGGGTTTGAGCAAGGTGGCGCAGAGCGCCGGGGTCAGCACCAGGGCGCACATGATGGAAAGCAGCATGGCCGAGACGATGGTGACGGAGAATTGCCGGTAGATCACCCCGGTCGAGCCGCCGAAAAAAGCCATAGGCAAGAACACCGCCGTCAAGACCAGGCCGATGCCGATCAGGGCGCCTGTGATCTCGGCCATGGAGCGCAGCGTCGCTTCGCGCGGGGCCAAGCCTTCCTCCCGCATGATGCGTTCCACATTCTCCACCACCACGATGGCGTCGTCCACCAAGAGGCCGATCACCAGCACCAGGGCGAAGAGAGTCAGGGTATTGATGGTATAGCCAAACGCGGCCAGTACGCCGAAAGTGCCCAGGAGAACCACCGGCACCGCCACGGCTGGCACCAGGGTGATGCGCCAACTCTGCAGGAAGATGTACATCACCAGCACCACCAACGCGATGGCGGCGATCAAGGTTTCCACCACCTGGCGGATGGAAAGCCGGATGAAATCGGTGTTGTCGATGGGATAGCTCAGCCTCATGCCGGGCGGCAGGCTGGAGCGCAGGCTCTCGGCCCTGGCCTTCACCGCATCCACGGTCTTGAGCGCGTTGGCCCCCGGCGCCAGCATGATCGCGGCGCCTGACGCCGGTTTGCCGTTGAACAGGCTTTTGATCGCGTAGGATTCGGCGCCCAATTCGACCCGCGCCACGTCGCGCAGGCGCACCACCGCGCCGGAGGCGCTGGTCTTGAGAATGACGTCGCGGAACTGCTCCGGCGTCTGCAACTGCGATTGGGCGGTGACGGTGGCGTTCAGTTGCTGGCCGGGCACGGCGGGCTGGGCGCCGATCGCACCGGCGGAAACCTGGATGTTTTGCGCCCGGATGGCATTGGCGACATCGGACGGCATCAGTCCGAAATCATGCAGCTTGTAGGGGTCCAGCCAGACGCGCATGGCATATTGCGCGCCGAACACCTGGACGTTGCCCACGCCGCTGACGCGGGACAGCGGGTCCTGCATCTTGGAGATCAGAAAGTCCGAGATGTCGACATTGTTGTAGCGGCCGCTATCGTCATAGACCGCCACGATCAGGATGAAATTGGATTGCGCCTTGGTGACGCTGACGCCCTGCTGCTGGACCTGGGCCGGCAATTGCGGGATCGCCTGCTGCACCTTGTTCTGCACCTGCACCTGGGCGATGTCGGGATTGGTGCCCGCCGCGAAAGTCGCGGTGATGGAGACCGAGCCGTCGGCGTTGGAGGCCGAGGAGAAATAAAGCAGATTGTCCAGGCCGGTGAGTTGCTGCTCGATCACCTGGGTGACGGAATTCTGCAGCGTCTCGGCGTCGGCGCCGGGATAGAAGGTGTTCACCACCACGGCGGGCGGGGCGATGGTGGGATATTGCTCCACCGGCAGGGAGAAGGCGGCGATGCCGCCCGCCAGCATGATGACGATGGCGAGCACCCAGGCGAAGACCGGGCGATCGATGAAGAAACGGGAGAGCCCCATGGCGCGCGCCTATGATTTGACGGATTGCGCGGGCGCGGGCGTCACCGGCATATCGGGCTGCACTTTCTGCAGGCCCTCCACGATTATCTTGTCGCCGGGCTTGAGCCCGTCCAGCACCTGCCAGTCGCTGCCCACGGCGCGGCCGGTCGTGAGCACGCGCAGGCGGGCGATGTTCTTGTCGTCAATCACCAGCGCGGTGGGATCCCCCTTGGCATCGTGGTTGACGCCCTGCTGCGGCGCCAGGATGCCGTGCGGGTCGACGCCCTCGATCACGGTGGCGCGGACATACAGCCCCGGCAGCAGCAATCCGTCGGTATTGGGGAACAAGGCGCGCAAGCGCACCGCGCCGGTGGCCTGGTCCACGGTTACATCGGTGAACTGCAGTTTGCCCTTTAGCGGATAGTCGCTGCCGTCATCCAGCTTCAACGTCACTTCAGCGCCGCCGGTGCCGATCTGGCCGGCTTGGACAGCGCGCTTGAGCGCGATCAGTTCGGAGCTGGACTGGTCGATGTCCACATAGATGGGATCGAGGGTGGAAATGGTGGCCAGCGCCGTCGCCTGGCTCGCGGTCACCAGCGCGCCCTCGGTCACGCTGGAGGCGCCGATGCGGCCCGAGATCGGAGCCGCGATATGGGTGTAGTTGAGATTGATGCGGGCGGTGTCCGCCGCCGCCTTGGCCTGCAGATAGGTGGCGCGGGCATCATCGGCGTCCTGGGGGGCGATGGCGTTCGCCCGCAGCAGCGCGGCATAGCGGTCCGCCTTGACCTTGGTGCTGGCCAGCGACGCCTCAGCGCTTTCGTAAGCGGCCTGGAAGGGCGCGGGGTCTATCTGATAGAGGGCCTGGCCTTTTTTGACGTTCGAGCCTTCGGTGAAAAGCCGGTGCTGGACGATGCCGGAAACCTGTGGGCGTACATCCGACACGGCAAAGGGATCGGTCCGGCCCGGCAGTTCCGCGGTGAGCTGAACCGGCTGCTCCTTGATGACAACAAAGCCCACAGCTGGCGGCGGGAATTTCGGCCGTTGCTGCTGGCCGCAGGCCGACAATGCACCCGCGAGAAAGATGACGAATCCAAAACGGCGCAACATGAATCCCCTCAAAATCAGGCCCCCGGCGAGCGGCGCTCCCATAGCAGATCGGCAGCGCCAAACCCATGCACGCACCTTTAAATAAGGGCGGGTTCGGGGATTGGAAGGGGTGTCTTTGTCCAAAGTGCGGCCAAGGCGGCTTCCAACGCCCTCGCTCCGTCAATTTGACATAGACGCGCCTTTTCCTTACGCCGTGTGAGGGCATCGCCGCCGAAGAGCCCCAGCGGGGCTTTTTCCACATACCAACCAAGATGTTTGCGAAAAACGCGCAGGCCCAGCGCTTCGCCGTAAAATTTCACAGACCGGGCAAGATGGGCCAGGATAATTTCGAAGCGATCGTTCAAAGAGGGATCGGCCAGGGGCTCTGCACGGGCCAGCGCCCGGTCCAGCCCGGCCGCGAGCCATGGCTGTCCATAGGATCCCCGGCCGATCATGACGGCATCGGCGCCGGACTGCTCCAGTGCGGCCCGCGCAGAAGCAAGATCGGTGATGTCGCCATTGACGATGACGGGAATCCTGACCGCGCGTTTGACCTCGGACACGGCGCGCCAATCGGCCTTGCCCTTGTAAAATTGCTGGCGGGTGCGGCCGTGGATGGTGACGGCTTGAATCCCGATCTGTTCGGCCCGTGCCGCGATTTCGGGCGCATTCATCCAATATTCGTCCCAGCCCAGCCGCATTTTCAGCGTCACAGGCCGCGTGGTGGATTCCACCGCAGCCGCGATCAAACGTGCCGCCAGTTCCGGTTCGCGCATCAGGGCGGAGCCCGACAAGGCGCCAGTCACCTCTTTGCAGGGACAGCCCATGTTGAGATCGATGATATCGGCGCCCGCCTGCTCGGCCAGCTTGGCGCCCTTGGCAATCCATTCCGCTTCACGGCCTACCAGCTGCACCACCATCAGCGGCAACGCGTCTTTCTGGTTTTTTGCACCGATGGCGGCGCGGCGCACCACATCGGGCCTTTGGCGCACAAAGGAATCGCAGGCCACCATTTCGGTGGCGACATAAGGAGCACCTTGCGCCGACGCGGTCTGGCGGAAAGGCAGGTCGGAGACACCGGTCATGGGAGCGGTGAGCACCCGGCCCGGAATAGTGACATCACCAATTTTCAGCGTGCGGGTCATGAGCCGGGAAAATGCCTTTGTTATATGCCCTTGTCGAGGTCGGGATGAATGATGCGCCCGGAACCGAAGATATGTGTCTCAATCGCGCTTGGCTCGGTGCGCAACACGACCTTGCCCGAACCGGCAATATTGACTTCCAGATCGTCCTTGGGGGCGATCTCGACATCATGGCTCCCGGCCATGTTGAGTTCGACGCGATCCGCCGCCAGCCCGCCCAGCCGGGCATCGCCCGCGCCGGCCAGGTTCAACTCCAGTTCCCCGGTTTTGCCATTGGCGTCTATGTCGCCGGCACCGGCCATCTGAATTTCCAGTTTGGGCTGGTCAATATCGTCCAGCGACAGGCTACCGGCACCGGCGAGCGAAAATGTCCGGAAGTCGCGGCCCGGCAGGGTCACGTCCAGCCGGTCGCTATTGCGGCGCATCCGGCAATCCAGCTTGACCTTCCCGTCAGCGACACGGACATGGGAGATGACTTCGCTGTCGCCTTTGATCACGACCTGATCGCCGCTGCCGCGCCGGTAATGCACGGCGGCGGGCAGTTCTATACTAGCCTTGTTGCCGCCGCTCCAGGCGAGGTTGCGGCTGCCCGACTTGCCGGAGTCGCTGAAGCCGCAGCGCTCCTGGCCCAGCCCTCCGAAATCAAAGCCGGTATCGCGCAGCGCCTTGCCGCCGATCACCGCCGACGCGCTGAGGCAGGCGACACCGATGACTAGGCCGGAAAGTCCAACCACCAGGAATTTGTTGATCATGATTTTCTCCTCAGGCGTTGACGGCATCGATGAGCTGAAAATGCAGGCGGGCATAGCGGACCAGCAGCCGCGCCAGGAAATCCAGCACCAGCCAGAACAGGGCGCCGAGGCCGACGCTGCCCGCAATCAGGCCGATGCCTAACAGCCCCATCGCCAGGGCGCCGGAAAAATTTCCCGCCAGGCCGAACAGGGCCAGACCGGGAAACAGCGACAGCATCGAAATCACGATGCCGGCAATGAATACCCCCACCGTTGCCGCGCCAAAGCCGAGGATGAAGGCGGCCAGAACCATGAGAAAGGGGAACAGGAACATGATGTCGAACGTCGCCAGGCCGAGCAGCGCCAGCACGACGCCCGCCAGGCTGCCGGGTGTACGCTCGCTTTCCCAGCGCTTGAAACCGGCTTCGGCGCGCAATTCGCGGGCCAGGCGCACTGGATCGCCGAGCGCAGCCGCGATTTCATCCTCGCTGCGCCCCGCAACCCGGCCTTCACTGAAGTGCGAGTCATAATCGCGGACCAGATCCTCGATCTGGGGCTGGGACAGGCCGGCCAGTCCGCGGCGGAGCTCGCCGAGGAAATCGATGCGATTCATAGGGCGTCTCCCAGGATTTTGCGCACGGCCGCCTCGAAGGTGATCCAGTCGGCGCTTTGCGACTTCAGCGCCGCCGCGCCGGCGCGGGTGAGCTTGTAATATTTGCGCGGCGGGCCGCTGGTGGATTCGACCAGATAGGTGCTGACCAGCCCGTCATTCTGCATCCGGCGCATCAGGGGATAAACCGTGCCTTCGCCCATCCCGACCGCCTCGGCCATACGGCTGGCGATATCATAGGCATAATTGTCGCCTTTGGAGAGCAGCGCCAGAACGCACATTTCAAGCACGCCTTTTTTGAGTTGTATCTGCAGGGATTCCGTCATGATCTGCGTCTACTATCACAAGATACCATGCTATGCAAGGTAGCGCCGGGAAGCTGCATCTGTTGCTATATGAGAGGCTTTGGTTGCGCTTGAAAAGGTTACCCGAAGCGATTGGGCCGCACGATTACGGGAAAATCACTTTCTCGGTGAAGGCCAGATCGTTCAATGCTGGCGCTTCCGGTCCCTTGAAATAGCGGGGTTCTTTGCCGGCGGCATAATGCGAAGGCATGCCGGCGATCTTGCCGTCCAGGATCACGCCTAGCGCACCATGCTTCAGCAGATGGCGGCCCAGCGCCGCGCCGCAACGCGTGAAATCCTGCGTCGAACGGCAATAGATCAACTCCATCATCTGGACTGGCGGACGGTCCAGGCGTCGCGGCTTGAATATGAAGGGCGAAACGATACCATCTTTCTCGCAAACCAGGCTGAGGCAGCCCATCGCGCTGTGGGCCCGCAGCAATTCGCGCTCGGGCAAATCGCCTGGCACGATGTCGCTGACATGTCCGCCGCCAAGACGAAAGGCAGGGAAGACGGCGCTTCGCCCAAAATTGAAAGGACGGAAACCCTGCGCCTGCAAGGTGCGCCAGGTATGAGGCGCGGGCGAGGCGTTGAGATAGATGATTTTTTTCTGCTTGGTCGCCATCGCCACAAGCAGGGTGGAATGAGCGCGCCAGTTCGGTTCGACGTACCAACTCGACAGGTTGGCTATGACGCGTGTTCCGCGGCGGGAGGACAGCAACAGGAGTACGCCGACGATATCGTTTTCGTTTTCCAGAAGATAGCCGAAACGCGGCATGCCTTCCACCTGTGGCATGGCGCAGATGCGCGCAAAGCCGCGGGTCCAACCATCATGGCTTGTGCGGGGAAAGCCATACGCCAGAAGGCCGGCGAGCGCTCCCAGATCGCGCTGCGCAATCTGGCGGCACCGAACCCGTTGCGCCTGTGGCGCAGGTGCGAGCATTTGGCGGCCTTTCCAATTGCCTTATTACGCCATTGCCATTAGCGGAGCGTTAAAGTCCGACCTGCTAGCATGGTTCGCCTCTCCAGGAATTGGCCATGAATCTCCAGGCCATGATTTTCGAACAGTTCGAACAGGTGGCGCGTGAGCAGGACAAAAAACTGGGCAAGCTTGCGCCCGGCATGGTGCTGTTGGAGGCGGGCCTGGACTCCTTGTGTTTTGCCATCATCGTAGCCCGGCTGGAGGACAATCTCGGCGTTGATCCCTTCACCATGTCCGAAGACGTTTTCTTTCCAGTGACCCTGGGGGAGTTCGTGAAATTCTACGAAGATGCCGCAATCACCTGATCGCAGGATGCGGGGGATCTGTCTTCAGCTGTCTCAAATCGGAACGCTCCAGGCTTCGAGGTTGATCGCCTTGCAATAAGAGCGGTTGGATGACCGCCGAGGCGATTCGAAGCGGACAAATCCGCGCATGTCGCTCATGCATTTGCAAAAAGGTTCATTAACAACCAACGCCTAGATTTGGGCAAACCTGATCCTGAGATATTCATGCGCGCCAATCCTATCGCCATTCATTCCGGCCTTGCCGATGCCAGCCAGATTTTGCGGGCAGCCGAATGACGGGCATCGAGAAATTTGCCATGGGCGCTGGCCGGAGCGCCTATCGCGGCACCATTCACGTCGGCCTGGTCAACGATATGCCCGATACGGCATTGCGCGCCACCGAACTGCAATACGCCCGGCTGCTCAAGGAGGCATCCGGTGCACTGGACGTGCAACTGCGCTTCTTCTCTCTAAGCCAGGTCGTACGCGGCGAGCTTGCCCGCTCGCGTATGGAAGGCTTTTACGCCGACGCCGATACGCTGCCCACCGCCGGGATTGATGCATTGATCGTGACGGGCGCTGAACCATGCGGTGCCGATCTGCCTGTGGAAGGCTATCGGGACGCGCTGACCCGTCTGGTGGACTGGGCCGAGATAGGTACCATTTCAAGCGTGTTTTCCTGCCCGGCGGCCCATGCCGCGGTTCTTCATCGGAGCGGTATTGCCCCCCTGAAGCTTCCCCGGAAACTGTCCGGCGTGTTCACCGCCGAATGCGCCGGCGGCCATCCGCTGCAGACCGGGATGCAAGCGCGCATTCAGGTGCCGCATTCGCGCCGCGACACGATCGCGGAAAGCGATTTGGTGTCGCAGGGATACCGAATCCTCTCGCGTCTTTCGGGCGGTGGCGTGGACAGTTTCGCGCGCACCATGCCCGGCCGCAGCCTGTTCCTGTTCCTGCAGGGCCATCCCGAATATGGCGCGGAGACATTGGGCCGGGAATATCTGCGCGATATGGGGCGATTCCTGCGCGGCGAAAGCGATGAGCGCCCGGCGGTCCCGGAATGCTATTTCGATCGTGCCACCGAATACGCACTGGCTGCCCTGGATGCCAGCCCCCGGGGCAGCGACGACCTGGAACACCATAGCGGCATCATTTCCGGTGCGCTGCCGTTGCAATCCTGGCGGTCGCATACGATCAAGCTATTCGGCAATTGGCTGGCCTTGGTTGCCGCCGAAAAGATGCGCCGCGTGGCGCATCCGCCCGCCCGCAAGAAACTGCGCGCTTAATCGTCCCGGCGGCCCCCACCCAAACCCGTTCCGGAGAAGGCTTTGGCGGCCGGCGCCGGGTTCCTAAGTGTCCAGATAGGGTTCCAATCCCGGCATTTATCCCGCCGGGTGGCAAGAATGTCGCAATTCGCCGAGTTTCCGCCAGGGTTCTCCTTTCCCCCAGCCGCCGGCGTTTGTATATAAGTGTAACCGGTGGGGGCACCTGGATGGCGATGGCCTTGATTTCGATGGAGTTTGGCTGGCTTTTGGCAGGGCTGGCCTTGTGCGGCGCAGCCTATGCGCTGGTGGCTGCCTTGGCGGCAGGCCACTTCATGCGCGCGACCACCCCGGGGCACCGCTCCGATGCGCCCGTCACCATACTCAAGCCGCTTTATCTGGGCGAGCCGAGCCTAAAGGAAAATCTCGAAAGCTTTTTTGCCCAGGACTTCAGCGCTCCGGTCCAGATCGTTTTTGGCGTTCATGACGAGGCCGATCCCGCCATTTCGATCGTGCGTGCGTTGCAGGAGAAATATCCCGGGGCCGACACTTGCATCATCGCCGATGGCGCGCTTTACGGCGCCAATGCCAAAGTGTCGAACCTGATCAACATGATTCCCGCCGCCAAGCACGACATTCTGGTCTTGAGCGACAGCGATATCCGGGTGCCCAGGAATTGGCTCCATGAAGTTACCGGCGCCTTGGCCAGGCCTGGGGTCGGGGTCGTCACCTGCCTTTACAAAGGCGAGGCGGGGGCGAAAGGACTATGGCCGGTGCTGGCGGCGATGGGCACCTCCTACGATTTTCTGCCCAACGTGATCACCGGCGTTTCGCTGGGATTGGCCGAACCCTGCATGGGGTCCACGGTCGCGCTCAGCCGCGATGTGCTGAACCGGATCGGCGGTTTTGCCGCCTTCGCCGACTATCTGGCTGACGATTATGAAATGGGCCGGGCGGTGCGCCGGCTTGGCTTGCGCCTTGCCATTCCCGCCCTGGGAGTCACCCATTGCGCCACCGAAGCGTCGCTGGCGGAACTTTTCCGGCATGAATTGCGCTGGACCCGCACCATCCGGCGCATCAACCCGGCCGGGCATATGGGCAGCATCATTACATTTGCGATTGCGTTGGCCGTGATGGCCTCGATTTTGCTGGATTTCCGCCCCGCCAGCCTCGGCGTAATGGCAATAGCACTTGGCGCGCGGCTGTTTCTGAAGTACCGCATGGACGGTATTTTCGCCAGCCGGGCGGGACCCTTCTGGCTGTTGCCGGCAAGGGATTTGCTCAGCTTTGCGGTTTTCGTGGCGTCCTTATGGGGCGAGACCGTGCATTGGCGGGGGACCCGCCTGTCGGTCGAGTCTGGTGGCGTCATTTCTTCTGAAACGATCGAGGCTGCCGAATGATGAAGTCGCTTTTCCTCCAGGCCCCGTCTTTCGACGGCTATGACGGCGGCGCGGGCGCGCGCTACCAGATGAAGCGCGAGGTAAAAAGTTTCTGGTTTCCCACCTGGCTGGCCCAGGCGGCCGTGATGGTGCCGGGATCACGCCTGATCGACGCCCCCCCGCATAACCTGTCCTTCAAGGACATCGAGGAGGACGTGAAGGCGCATGAACTGATCGTCATTCATACCTCGACGCCCAGCTTCAAATCCGATTGCCGGACGGCGACCATGATCCGCGCCATCAATCCCACGGCCAAGATCGGGTTCATCGGCGCCAAGGTTGCGGTCGAGCCCAAGGAAAGCATGGAAGCGTGCGCAGCGCTCGATTTCGTCTGCCGCAACGAGTACGAATTCACCATCCAGGAATTGGCCCGCGGCGACGAATGGGCCGGGATCAAGGGCCTGACCTGGCGCAACGAAGCGCGAGAGATTATTTCCAATCCCGAGCGCGAAATCCTGATGGACATGGACAGGCTGCCCTCGGTGCTGCCCGCCTACAAGCAGCTCAAGGTGGAAAAGTATTTCGGCGGCTATCTGCTGCATCCCTATATGTCCTGGTATACCGGCCGGGGTTGCAAATCGCGCTGCACCTTCTGCCTCTGGCCCCAGACCATCGGCGGGCACAATTACCGCTTCAAGTCGATCGAGAAGGTGGTCGAAGAGGTGAAGTATGTGAAAGAGAATTTCCCTCAGGTGAAGGAAATCTTCTTTGACGATGATACCCTGACCGACAACCACGACCGCGTCGAAAAGCTGGCGGTGGAACTGGGCAAGCTCGGCGTGGTGTGGTCGTGCAATGCCAAGGCCAATGTGCCGCGCAAGACGCTGGAAGCCATGAAGAAAGGCGGCCTTCGCCTGCTGCTGGTCGGCTATGAATCCGGCAACCAGAAGATCCTGCACAATATCAAGAAGGGTATCCTGGTTGAGGTCGCCAAGCGTTTCGCCCGCGATTGCCATGATCTGGGCATTGTGGTGCACGGCACCTTCATCCTGGGCTTGCCGGGGGAGACCCGCGAGACCATCCAGGAAACCCTGGCCTTCGCCAAGGAGGTCAATCCGCGCACCTTGCAGGTGTCGCTGGCGGCGCCCTATCCCGGCACCTTCCTTTACAAGCAGGCCAAGGAAAATGGCTGGTTCGCCAGCGACGTGGATCTGTTGACCGATGACGGCACCCAGATCGCGCCGCTCAACTATCCGCATCTGGGCCATACCGAGATTTTTGAATCGGTGGAGGAGTTCTACAAGAAATTCTATTTCCGCCCCTCCAAGATCGCCGAGATCGTGGGCGAGATGCTCACCTCGCGCGATATGCTGGTGCGCCGCCTGCGCGAGGGCGTGGAGTTCTTCCAATTCCTGCGCAATCGCGAAGACATGATCGTCTCCTGATTTGAGGCGCCTTATCGTCACGGCGGACGATTTCGGCGCCGCCGGAGCCGTCAATGACGCCGTCGAGCAGGCCCACAGGCACGGCATTCTCAGCGCCGCCAGCCTGATGGTGTCGGGCGCGGCGGCCGTGGATGCGGTGCGCCGGGCCAAGGCGATGCCGTCCTTGCGTGTCGGCCTGCACCTGGTGCTGGTGGAGGGAAAGCCCGTTCTACCGGCGGGTTCTATACCCGATCTGGTGGATTCCCGGGGCATCTTCCGCACAGACATGGCACGGGCGGGCGCGGCAATGTTTTTCATTCCTAAGGTGCGCCGCCAGCTGGAGGCAGAGATCGAGGCGCAATTCGCTGCTTTCGCGGCCAGCGGCCTCAAGCTTGATCATGTCAACGCCCACAAGCATTTTCATCTGCACCCCACCATCGCGGGCCTGATCGTCAAGATTGGCAGGACGTATGGCGTCAAAGGCGCGCGGGTGCCGCTTGAGCCGCAAACCGTGCTTAGCAAGATCGAAAAGCATGGCCGGTCGGGAACGGTGATGCTGACCGCGCCTTTCGCCCGCGCCCTGCGCGGCCGTTTCCGCCGCGCCGGCATCGCCGCGCCCGATCAGGTGTTCGGCCTGGCCTGGTCGGGGGCCATGCGTGCTGAGCGCCTGGCCGGCCTTTTGACCCACCTGCCGGAGGGGCTTTCGGAGATTTACATGCACCCCGCCACCGAAAATTATCCGGGTTCGGCGTCCGGATATGCCTATGGCGCGGAACTCGCCGCTTTGACCGATCCGCGCATGGCGGCCCTGATAAAGGCGGGCGATATTCGCCTTGGCGGCTTTGGCGACTTTCCGGTACAATAACCCGAAGCGTGGGCGCCGCTGAAATTTCAACCACTTAGGCAGTTTTTCAATGAGCAGTTCGGCCTTCGCCATTCCTCCCGACTTGACCCGCGACACCGGCGCCTGGCCGGGTGACGGCCCGATCCGATGGGGCAGCGACGAACATAAAAGGCTGTTCTGCAAGACCCTGCTCGACACCTTCGATCCCTATCGCCCGGCGGTGCTGGACTGGCCCCGACTGAGCGCGGACGCCGAAAAGCGCATTACGTCCTTGCCGATCTGGGACATCGCGGTGCAGACCGAAAACCGCGCCGGGTTGAATGTCTGCACCTATGCCGAAAGCGTGCCCGATCCCCTGCTGCGCAAAGCCATCGAGCTCAACGGCTTTGAAGAGCGCCGCCATCGCCATGTGCTGGCCAATCTGGTCGAGGCTTATGGCATCACGCTGGCGCCCGAGCCGGTTTATGAAAGGCCGAAGAACCCCGAATGGGCCTTCATGGTCACGGGCTATAGCGAATGCATCGATTCATTTTTTGCCTTCGGCCTGTTCAAGGCGGCCAAGGATACCGGCTATTTTCCGCCCGAACTGGTGGATACATTCGAGCCGGTGGTGAAAGAGGAGGGGCGGCATATCCTGTTCTTCGTCAATTGGGTCGCCTGGCATCGCCGCAACATGCCCTGGTGGCGCCGGCCCTATTTCGAACTCAAGGTGCTCGCAGTGTGGGCGTTCCTGGTTTACGAGCGCGTGGGCATCGCTTCCGATGTTTCCAACGGCCAGCAGGACAACAATTTTACCGTCAACGGCGCCAGCCAGCTGGGCGCCGACATTGATGTGGGCGAATTGATCGCGATCTGCGTGTCGGAAAACGACCGGCGGCTGGCGCCTTATGACGCGCGCCTCAAGCGGCCGCGCTTCGTGCCCTTCATGGCGCGCCAAACCCTTCGGGTTATGGCGGCGCTCAAATTCATCGGGCCAAAAAAGAAAGCCGTTTCATGAAAATCGGCTCAACCGAACATCGCGACGTATTCTGCAGCCACTTCCTGCGGACCTACACCGAGTTCGATCCCGATACGCTGCCCTGGCCGGAGCTGGATGAGGCCGCGCTCATGCGCCTCAAATCCGTGCCTTTCTGGGAAGAGGTTTTTTATACCGAGCGGCGGGCGGGCGCGATCGTCGCCGCCTTCACCGAAACCATCACCGATCCGGTGTTGAAAGAGGCGGTGGCGCTGCAGGGCTTCGAGGAAGCGCGGCATGCCAAGATGATCCGCGTGATGATCCAGAAATACGGCATTGATGCCGCCGAGCGCCCGCTGGAAGATGTCAGCGACAATGTCGAAACCCGCTTCAAGGATTTCGGCTTCGGCGAATGCATGGATTCCTTCCTGGGATTCGGCGTTTTCAAGATCGCCATGCAGTCGGAATTCCTGCCCAAGGAGATGTTCACCATCTTCGAAACCCTGATGTATGAGGAAACCCGCCACATCGTCTTTTTCGTCAATTGGATGGCTTACAATCAGGCGCGGAAGGGTTTTCTCACCCGCCTGATGCTGCCTTTCACCAGCTTCCGCTTTTACATGCGGGCCCTGGGCCGCATGGTCGGCACCGCCAAACGCGGCAAGGACCTGAACGACGGCAAGGAATTTTCCGCCACCCAGGCTTCGGTGTTCCTGGATGGATTCACCTTCCGCCGCTTTCTGGAAGATTGCTATTCGGAAAATCGCCGCCGCATGGGCGCCTTCGATGCTGAATTGCTGCGCCCCAGTTTCCTGCCCCAGTTGGCCGAAACCGCCCTGGGCGCCATGCGCCTATGGAGTTTTCGCGCCAAGCCGCTGCCCGCCTGATCCCTGATGAAATGGGGACCAAAGATCGGCGTAGCCATTGCGCTGCTGGCGGGCCTGGTCGCGGCCGTCTATCTCATCTGGGCCATCGGTTTTGACGCGGTGTTCGCCAGCATTGCCCGCGCCGGTTTCGGCGGGCTCTTGCTGCTCTGTTTTTATGCGCTGGCGGTCTTCGTGTCCCTGGCCTTTGCCTGGTTCTTCATCCTGCCCCCGGGTGCAAGACGTTCCGCCGCCGAGCTGTATGTTGCCCGGCTGGTGCGCGATTCCATCGCCGAGATTTCGCCCTTTTCGCCGGTGGGCGGCATGGTCGCGGCGGCGCGGCTTATGGTGCTGAAAGGCATGAACACCGGCTATGCCGCGGCATCCGTCGCCGCCGACGCCACCACTGAGGCTATGGCGCAGGTGGTATTCCTGGCCTTCGGGTTGGGCATGGGCTTCACCCAGTTTCGCCATCTGCAAAGTAGCGGCTCGCTGACCACAGCCATGCTGATGGTGCTGTTGTTGGCGGTGCCGGGCATCGGTTTGCTGATTTTCCTGCAGAAGCGCGGGGCGGGCTTGGCCGAAAAAATCGCCGGTCGCTTCTTTCCCCAGGTAAAGCAAGGCGTCTCTTTCCGCGCCGCCATTGAAGAGCTTTATGACTCACCGTCGCGGCTGGCGGCATCCTCCGCGCTGCATCTGGTCGCCTGGATCGGAGCGGGCGGCGGCACTTATATCGCTTTCCGCCTGGTCGGCGGGCATATCGGTCTGCTCAATGCCATTGCCCTGGAAGCACTGCTCTGTACCATTCGCAGCATTGCGGCATTTGTGCCCGCGGCCGTGGGTGTGCAGGAGGCGGGCTACGCCATGCTGGCGCCCTTGTTCGGACTTCCGGCCGAGATGGGCCTGGCGGTTTCATTGCTCAAGCGGGCGCGTGAAATCGTGATCGGCGTGCCCGCGCTGTTGTACTGGCAGGCTGTCGAAAGTCGAAACGTATTTGCGGAACCCACCTCGTGAGCGACACGGTACTGGTGACGGGCGCTTCGGGCTTTGTCGGCGCGGCGGTGGCGCGGGCCGCTATCGCCCGCGGCTTCAAGACCAAAGTCCTGATGCGGCCTGCCGCCTCCCGGGCCAATATCAAGGGGATCGATGTTGAGCTCGTCACCGGCGACATGCGGGATGCAGACAGTATGCGTGCCGCGCTTTCCGGCGCGCGCTATCTGTTCCATGTCGCGGCGGATTACCGGCTTTGGGCGCGCGATTCCGCCGAGATCGAACGCAACAATTTGAATGGCGCCCGCGCCACCATGGAGGCGGCACTGAGCGCAGGCGTGGAGCGGGTCGTCTACACATCCAGCGTCGCGGCGTTGAAACCCGGCAACGGCGAGGCCGTGGATGAAACCTCACGTCACACGCGTGAAAGCGCTATCGGCGCCTACAAGCGCAGCAAATGGGCGGCGGAGCGGGAAGTTGAGCGGCTGATCGCGGAAAAGGGGCTGCCCGCCATCATCGTCGCGCCCTCCACGCCCATCGGAGCGCGGGACATCAAGCCTACGCCTACCGGACGGGTGATCGTCGAGGCCGCCACGGGCAGGATGCCTGCCTTTGTGGATACCGGGCTTAATCTGGTGCATGTCGACGATGTGGCGGAAGGTCATTTCCTAGCGCTGGAAAAAGGCCGGATCGGGCAGAATTACATTCTGGGCGGAGAAGATGTGAGCCTTGAGGCCATGCTGGGCGATATCGCACGCCTGCGAGGGCGCAAGCCCCCGAAAATAAAATTGGCGCGCGGACTTCTTTTTCCGCTCGCCTACGGCGCCGAGATGGTGGCGCGCCTGACCGGCAAGGAACCATTCCTCACCGCCGATGCCTTGCGGATGTCGCGTTACCGGATGTTTTTCTCGTCCGCCAAAGCCAGGGACGAGTTGGGATACCGGGCGCGGCCTTACGGCGAGGGGCTTGAGGATGCGCTCGCCTGGTTCGGCGCCAACGGATATCTCAAATGATTCCGGGAATTCTTTTCGGCGTCCTGCCGCTGGCGATCTGGCTCTATCTGCTTCTGGGCCGGGACTGGTTCTGGCAGATGAATGAGCGCGATACGCGGGGCGAGCCGCCGCCGCCCGCCCACTGGCCCATGGTGGTCACGGTGGTGCCGGCGCGCAATGAAGCCGATGTGATCCGGCACGGCATCGCCAGCCTGCTGACCCAGGACTACCCTGGGCAACTGCATGTCATTGTGGTGGACGATCAGTCGGATGACGGCACCGGTGGCCTGGCGAAATCCCTTAATTCTGAAAAACTGACCGTGATATCCGGCGCGCTGCGTCCGCCCGGCTGGACCGGCAAGCTCTGGGCGATGAAGCAGGGCGCGGATCAGGCTGCGCGTTTCAATCCCGAATATCTCTGGTTCACGGACGCCGATATCGCGCATAGCCCCGACAATCTGGCCCGGCTGGTAGCGCGGGCGGAAGGGGGTGGCATGGCACTGGTCTCGCTGATGGCGCGGCTGTCCTGCCGCACGGCTGCCGAACATTTCCTGATTCCGGCTTTCGTGTTTTTCTTCGACATGCTGTTTCCCTTCGGCGCGGTCAACAATTCGGCCCGGCCCATCGCGGCGGCGGCGGGCGGCTGCATGCTGGCGCGGCGCTCTGCTCTGGAGGCGGCCGGTGGCCTTGACGTCATTCGCCACAACATCATTGACGATTGCGCCCTGGCGCGGGCCATGAAGGCGCATGGCCCCATCTGGTTGGGCCTCACCGACAGGGCGGTATCGCTGCGCCCCTATGAACGATTTTCTGAAATCCGCCAGATGGTGTCGCGCTCGGCCTATGCCCAGCTGGATTATTCGCCATTGTTGCTGGCGGGCACGCTGCTCGGCCTGGTTTTTGTCTATGTCGCGCCGGTGATAACGGCGCTGTTCGCCTGGGATGCCTGGCAACTGACCGGCTGGCTGGCCTGGCTGATCATGATCCTGATGTTCCAGCCGATCCTGCGCTTCTATCACTTGTCGCCGCTCTGGGGGATCGCACTTCCCCTGATCGGGGTTTTCTATGCCGGCTTTACGCTCGACTCCGCCATCCAGCATTGGTCGGGAAGGGGCGGCATGTGGAAGGGCCGGGCGCAGGCCAAGGACAGTGCCTGGAGCGAAAAGACATGAGCGGGGACACGCTCCAGTCCGGCAAAGGCCACAAGGATGAGAATTTTCCCGTGGCGTCCTTTTTGATCGCGCCGCGGCACCGCGCGCCGGTGCTGGCCTTCTACCGCTATGTGCGTTTTGCCGACGATATCGCCGACCATGCCATAGCGGCGGCGCCCGAAAAGCTGCGCCTGCTGGAAGAAATGCGCGCCACCCTGATGGGCGAAAGCGACGCCTCGCCGGAAGGCGTGACGTTGCGCACTGTGCTGGCCGAGAGGGACATCACGCCCGTACACGCCCTCGATCTTCTCGAAGCCTTTCGCCGTGACGTCACCAAATTGCGCTATCGCGACTGGGACGATTTGTTGGACTATTGCCGCTATTCGGCCATGCCGGTGGGCCGCTTTGTACTCGACGTGCATGGCGAGAGCCGCGATACCTGGCCCGCGAATGACGCCCTCTGCGCGGCGTTGCAGGTGATCAATCACCTGCAGGATTGCGGCAAGGACTACCGGGACCTGAACCGGGTCTATATCCCGGATGATGTCCTCTCAGAGGTGGGCGTAGACGCCCTTGCGGCCCCTGCCGCCAGCCCGGCGCTGAAGGCCGTGATCGCCGGCCTGGCCCGGAAAAATGCAGGTTTGCTGCAACAATCCAAAGGCTTTGCGCGGCAGATACGCGATGGCAGGCTTGCCTTGGAAGTCGATCTCATTCAAACCCTCGCCGAAGATTTGAACGCCAGACTGATGCGCCGCGACCCGCTCTCCGAAAATGTGCATCACTCCCGCATGAAGGTCGCCGCGCTGTTCCTCAAAAGGCTGCCTTTTTTCGCCTTCCGGCGCCTGACCGCGCGTGGTGGCGCATGAGCGATACCACGAACGCGCCGCAAGCCCGGGCGGTCAGGAAAAAAGCCAGCGGCAGTTCCTTTTATACCGCCATGCGGTTGATGCCGGCCCGCGAACGCGACGCCATGTTCGCGATTTATGCCTTCTGCAGGAAAGTGGACGACATTGCCGATGACGGCGTCGGCACCAGGCCTGAACGGCATCAGAAGCTGGACGCATGGCGCGCCGATCTCAATGCGCTTTATGCGGGATCGCCTCCCGCCGCCACGGCATTTCTGGTGTCCCCGGTAGCGCGCTATGGTCTTCGAAAAGAAGATTTTCGCACCATCCTGGACGGCATGGATATGGATGTTGCCGAGGATATTGTCGCTCCAGATCTTGCCACCCTGGACCTTTATTGCGAGCGGGTGGCCAGCGCCGTGGGCCGGCTCTCGATCAAGGTTTTCGGGATGGAGGAGGGGCCGGGGTTCAGATTGGCCCATCATCTTGGGCGCGCCTTGCAGCTGACCAATATTCTGCGCGATGTCGACGAGGACGCCGCCATCGGCCGGCTTTATCTGCCGCGGGAATATCTGTTCGCGGCGGGGTTCAAGTCGCTGGATCCGGAAATGGTTGTGTGTGATCCGCGCGTGGATGTCGCCTGCCGCCAGCTGGCTGCGCTGGCGCATGAGCATTACGACAAGGCGCAGGCGATTTTGGCGCAGAGGCCCAAGGGCCGCATCGCCACGCCATGGCTGATGGGCGCGGTCTATTCGGAAATTCTCAAATCCACGGAGGCATCCGGTTTCGCGCCGCCGCGGCACCGCGTCTCGCTCAGCAAGGCCAGGTTGTTCGGCCTGGTGCTGCGCTCGAAATTCCTGTGACAAACGGCAAGCGGGGCATCGTCATCGGGGCAGGGCTTTCCGGCCTGGCCGCCGCCACCCATCTGGCGGCGCGCGGCGTGGCGGTCACGTTGTTTGAGGCGGCGGGACAGGCGGGTGGGCGCTGCCGTTCCTACTTCGATCCCAGCTTCGACGGCGTGATCGACAATGGTAATCACCTGATGCTGTCGGGCAACCATGCGATCCTCGCCTATCTGAATCGCATCGGCGCCGCGGCCAATCTGTCGGGCCCGGATCATGCGCTGTTCGATTTTGTGGATTTGAAAAGTGGCGCACGCTGGACCTTGAGACCGAATGAAGGACCCTTGCCGTGGTGGGTTGGTTCGGCGGCGCGACGAGTGCCCGGCACACGTCCAGTCGAATACGCCGCTTATCTCCGGTTGCTGTTTGCCGGCAAGCGCCAGACGGTGGGCGATGTGATGGCCTGCACTGGGCCGTTGTGGGACCGACTGATGCATCCTTTCCTGCTGGCCGCCCTCAACACCGAACCCAAAGAAGCTTCCGCCAGGCTTGCCGGAGCGATCCTGAAGGAAACCCTGGCCAAAGGTGGACGTGCTTATCGTCCCCGTATTGCCACGCCGACTCTGGCGGCGGCCTTTATCGATCCGGCGCTTGAATTTCTGCGCCGGCGCGGGTCCGAAGTCCGCTTCAATCAGCGGCTGCGTGCCGTAACCTTTGGCGGACGCGCCGCCGCCGCGCTGGAGTTTCCCGATGCCACCATGCCGTTGACGCGCCAGGATGCCGTGATCCTGGCGGTTCCGCCCTGGGTGGCGAAGGACCTGGTGCCGAAACTGGCGACGCCGGCGAACTTCCGCAGTATCGTCAATGCCCATTTCAAGTTTCCCGCCCCCCCCGATCTTCTGAAGCAAAAGGGCGTTCCCGCCATCCTGGGCGTCATTGGCGGCACCGCGGAATGGATATTCAGTTTCGCGGACCGCATTTCGGTCACCGTTTCCGCTGCCGACGCAATCGTGGACCGGGACCGTGACGCATTGGCAGAGACGCTGTGGGCAGACGTGTTGCGCGCGCTGAATATCTCCGCGGCCTTGCCGCCCAACTCTTTGCCAAGATGGCAGATCGTGAAAGAAAAACGCGCCACCTTCGCCGCCACCCCCGCCGAGGATGCCAGCCGGCCCGCCACCAAAACGCGCTGGCGCAATTTTTTCCTGGCCGGCGACTGGACGGGCACCGGCCTGCCCGCCACGATTGAGGGCGCGGTGCGTTCGGGGGAAGCCGCGGCCGCTTTGGCGCTGCGGCATCTGTCTCTATAGTTGCCCGATGAACCAGCTTTCGCCCGGCCAATTCAGCACCCTGGACGGCAGCATTCGCGCCGCTACGGAAGCGATTCTGGGCGAGCAGCGGGGCGATGGCCATTGGGTCTATGAGCTGGAAGCCGACGCCACCATTCCGGCGGAGTATGTCCTTCTGGTGCATTATCTGGCCGAGACGCCCAACCTGGAACTGGAACGGAAGATCGGCGTCTATCTCAGACGCATCCAGGGCACGCATGGCGGCTGGCCGCTGTATCATGACGGCGCCTTTGATATATCCGCCACGGTGAAAGCCTATTTTGCCCTCAAGATGATAGGTGACGATATCGAGGCGCCGCACATGGCGCGGGCGCGCGAGGCGATCTGGTCGCGGGGCGGCGCCATCAAGGCCAATGTCTTTACCCGCATCCTGCTGGCTCTCTTTGGCCAGACCGCATGGTCGAATGTGCCCACGGTGCCGGTGGAGTTGATCCTGCTGCCGCGCTGGTTTCCCATTCATCTCTCCAAAATGAGCTATTGGGCGCGTACCGTGATTGTGCCGCTGCTGGTGCTGGCGGCGATAAAACCGTTGGCCAGAAATCCGCGCGGCATCCATATCCCCGAACTCTTTGTGGCGGGTGTGCCGGCGGCCTCGCCGCGCGCGCCGCATCAGAGCGCGGGTTGGTCGGCCTTCTTCACCGCCCTGGATTGGTGCCTGAAACGATTCGAGCCGTTCTGGCCAAAACCCTTGCGTGCGCGCGCCATCGAGAAATGCCGTGCCTGGACCACCGAACGCCTGAATGGCGAGGATGGTCTGGGCGCGATCTACCCCGCCATGGCCAACAGCGTGATGATGTTTGATCTGCTCGGCTATCCGCCGGAGCATCCTGGCCGCGTCCTTGCGCGGCTATCGGTGGAGAAGCTTCTGGTCATCAAGCAGGACGAAGCCTATTGCCAGCCCTGCTTTTCGTCGGTCTGGGACACCGGCCTGGTGGCGCATGCCCTTCTGGAAACAGGCGATGCGCGCGCCGAGCAGGCCGCCGCGCGTGGCCTTCAATGGCTGAAGCCGCTGCAAGTGCTGGACGTCAAGGGCGACTGGGCGGAGCAAAGGCCAGATGTGCGGCCGGGCGGCTGGGCCTTTCAATATCGCAATGATTTTTATCCCGATCTCGATGACACGGCCGTTGTGGTGATGGCGATGGACCGGGCGCAGAAACACGGGCTGATGTTGTCTGATGGCGCGCCTCCGGCGCGCGGGGGCGGCTACGACACCGCCATCGCCCGGGGCGCCGAATGGGTTGAGGGGCTGCAAAGCCGCAATGGCGGCTGGGGCGCTTTTGACGCCGACAATTCCTATTATTACCTCAACAACATTCCCTTCGCCGATCATGGCGCGCTGCTCGATCCGCCCACCGAGGATGTCTCGGGCCGCTGTGTCGGCATGATCGCGCAATTGGGCGGCGACAAAACGCGGCTACAGGCTGGTGTGGACTATCTCATCAACACCCAGAGGAAAGACGGCTCCTGGTTCGGGCGCTGGGGCGTCAATTACATTTACGGCACATGGTCGGCGCTGGCCGGACTGAATGGCGCGGGGATGGCGCCCGATCATCCCGTGATGAAACGCGGTGCGGATTGGCTGATCCAGATTCAAAATCCGGATGGCGGCTGGGGTGAGAATTGCGACAGCTACAAGCTGGACTACAAAGGCTATGAACCCGCGCCGTCCACTGCCTCCCAGACCGCCTGGGCGCTTCTGGGGTTAATGGCGGCGGGCGAAGTGGATCATCCTTCGGTGGCGCGTGGCATCGGCTGGCTGTTCGCCCAGCAGAAGCCGGACGGGCTGTGGGACCAGGCGCATTATACCGGCGGCGGATTTCCCCGCGTGTTTTATCTCAACTATCACGGCTATCCGAAATTCTTTCCGCTCTGGGCGCTGGCGCGCTACCGCAATCTCAAAAGCGGCAATTCCCGCCGGGTCGAGTACGGCTTGTGACAATCCTCGCCGTCACCGGCCTGAAGCGCGAAGCCGAAATCGCGGGCGGTCCTGGCGTGGTGGCCGTGGCGGGTGGCGGCGATGCTTTGGCCTTGGCGGGAAAACTGGAAGCCCTGCATGGCGACATCACCGGCGTGATTTCCATCGGCCTGGCAGGCGCGCTCTCGCCCCACCTGAAGGTGGGCGAGGTGGTCATCGCCGACCGGATATTTTTTGGAAACGAGGTCTGGCGCTGCGATAGTCTCTGGCGGGTGGCGCTGGCGGCGAAACTGCCCGGCGCGCACCAGGGGCCTCTGGCGGGCAGCGGGGCGATCCTGAAGGATGCCCAAAGCAAGGCTGCGCTTTATGACTCGAGCGGGGCGCTGGCGGTGGATATGGAATCTCATGTGGCGGCGCGTTTCGCCGCCGTGCGTGGCCTGAAGCTGGCGGGTTTGCGGGTGATTTCCGACGACGCGTCTCACATTCTGCCGCCGGCCGCGCTGGTGGCAATGACGCCGGACGGCGGCATCGCTCTCAGCGGTGTGCTGTGGTCGGTGGCGAAAAATCCGCTGCAAATTCCGGCCCTGATCAGAACCGGCTTCACCGCGAACAGGGCTTTCGCGGCACTACTCCGCTGCCGCGACCTCTGTGGTGCTGGACTCTGTGGTATTTGATCGGCCGGTGCGGATCTCCGACATTTTGTGTTCGACATGGCGGGCGAAGACGAATTCCGCCGGGCGCTGTTTCGACAGGTCGATATCGGGGGCCATCGGTCCCTCGGTTTTCACCCCACGCATCAGGATCGGCAAAATCTGAAGCGGATTGCGCGTGCTGTCCTTCACCGCGCTGCCTTCAAAGCCGCAATGCACCATGCAGTTGGCGCATTTTTCGTAATTGCCGACACCGTATTTCTGCCACTCGGTGCCTTCCATCAGTTCGGCAAACGTCTTGGCGTAACCTTCACCCAGCAGATAGCAGGGCTTCTGCCAGCCGAACACGGTCAGGAGCGGCATGGACCAGGGCGTGCATTCATAGCTGCGGTTGCCGGCCAGGAAGTCCAGGAACAGGCTGGACTGGGTGAACGCCCAATCCTTGCCGCCATGACCGCGGGCGAAAATCTCGCGGAACATCTTCTTGGTGCGTTCGCGGTTGAGGAAATGCTGCTGGTCGGGCGCGCGCTCATAGGCGTAGCCGGGCGATACCGTGATGCCGTCCAGCCCCATCGCCATCATCTCGTCGAAGAATTTGGCGGTGCGGTCGGGATCGGCGCCGTCGAACAGAGTGCAATTGATCTGGGTACGGAAGCCCCGCTCCTTGCACAATTTGATCGCGGCGATCGCCTTGTCATAGGTGCCGTCCAGGCAAACCGACTTGTCGTGCATCTCCCGGTCGCCATCCAGGTGGATGGACCAGGTGAAATTCTCATGCGGGGTATATTGATCGATCTTCTTGGAGATCAGCAGCGCGTTGGTGCAGAGGATCACGAATTTGTCGCGTTCGATGAATCCCCTCACAATTTCCGGCATGTCGCGGTGGAGCAGGGGCTCGCCGCCAGCGATGGAGACGGCCGGTGCGCCGCATTCGTCAATCGCGTCCATGCATTGCTGCACCGACAGGCGCTGGTTCAGGATCTCATCGGGATAATCGATCTTGCCGCAGCCGGCGCAGGCCAGGTTGCAGCGGAACAACGGTTCCAGCATCATCACCAGGGGATATTTCTTTTTCCCCGTCAGATGCTGCTTCATCACATAGGCGCCGATCTTGGCGGCCTGCCTTGCCGGGAGTCCCATATTAAACCCTCAACTCGACGGGCAGGCGGAACTCGATATGTTCCTTCTTGCCGTCCATCTGTTCCACATTCACGGGTTCAATCTCGCCCAGCGCGTCAATGACATGCTGCACCAGGCTTTCCGGCGCGGAGGCGCCGGCGGTAAGCCCCACCACCGATTTGCCGCGCACCCAGTCGGGGTCGAGCTCGCTGCCATCGGCGATCAGATAGGAGGGCACGCCCTCCTCGATCCCGATTTCCCGCAGTCGATTGGAGTTGGAGGAGTTCTTGGCGCCCACCACCAGGATCACATCGGCGACCTTGGCCAGTTCGCGCACGGAGGTCTGGCGGTTCTGCGTGGCGTAGCAGATGTCGCTGGTTTCCGGGCCGACAATGTCGTGGAAGCGTTTCTTCAGCTCGGCGATGATGCCCTTGGTGTCGTCAATCGAAAGCGTGGTCTGGGTGATATAGGCGACCGGCTTGTCCACCGGGATGGGCAGCCCGGCGACATCGGCCTCGCATTGCACCAGATGCACCGGCGCGCCGACCTGGCCCATGGTGCCTTCGACTTCAGGGTGGCCGGCGTGTCCAATGAGAATCAGCGTGCGGCCATGGCTGACATAGCGCTTGCCCTGATTGTGCACCTTGGAGACCAGCGGGCAGGTGGCATCCAGCACCGGCAGCCCGCGATCCTGGGCGGTCTTGACGACGGACTGCGGCACGCCATGGGCGCTGAACACCGTCACGGCGCCTTCAGGCACCTCATCGAGTTCCTCGACAAAACGCGCGCCCTTGTTTTTCAGGGTATTGACGACATGCTTGTTGTGCACGATCTCGTGGCGCACATAGACGGGCTCGCCATACTTGTCGAGCGCCTTCTCCACGATATCGATGGCGCGCACGACACCAGCACAAAAGCCGCGCGGCTGGGCAAGAATGACTCGCATTGAACTCCTTATAGCGCCGCCGCTGCCCACTTGGCCGGAGGCCAATAGATTGAGGCACTGTGCAACGCAGCAATCAGCAGTTTCCCGCATCGGGATACCCCATTCAACCCCTTCCCCGGAAGGGCCAAAACCGGGAGGGGCGGTTCCCTGTGGCTTATTTGTCAGAAACCCGTCTGGCCCGCCGAATCGGCCCGAAAAATCGTTGATTTGGGGGTGGAAGGGGTACCAGATTGCCTTATAGCCAGTCCCGGTTAAGGAATTCGCGCTGGATTTGGGGCCTATCCGGCCATACGGGCAAAAAATGGGGCAATGACGATGAACAATAAAATGGCTGGGGAGCCCGCCTCCAGCCGCGCCGAAAGCCTGCCCCGGGCCATTGCCGCCTCGGCCAAGGCGGTGGATTCGATGCTGGAAAGCGTGCTGCCCAGCCCCCATGGCCCCCAGGGCCGGGTCCAGGAGGCGATGCGCTATGCCACCTTCGCGGGCGGCAAACGGCTAAGGCCATTCCTGGTGCTCCATTCGGCCCGGCTGTTTGGGGTGGATGATGCCCATAGCCTTCGCGTGGGCAGCGCCATCGAGGTGCTGCACACCTATTCGCTGGTGCATGACGATCTGCCGTGCATGGACGACGACGATCTCAGGCGCGGCCGCCCCACCACGCATATCGCCTTTGATGAGATGACGGCGGTGCTGGCCGGCGATGCGCTGCTCACCATCGCATTTGAGATACTCGCGGATCAGAAAACCCATTCCGATCCGGCGGTGCGCATCGCGCTGGTGGCGCGGTTGGCTGAGGCCGCCGGCCACAACGGCATGATCGGCGGGCAGGTGATCGACATGCTGGCGACGAAAAGCTTTGGCGTCGATGATGTGGTCAATCTCCAGCGCCTGAAGACCGGCCAGCTGTTCGAATTTTCCTGCGAGGCTGGACCCATTCTCGGCAAGGCCTCGCCAGAAGATCGCGCCCGCCTGCGCGCCTATGCCCGCGAGATGGGGGTGGTGTTTCAGATCACCGACGATCTTCTGGATGTCACCTCGACGGCCGAGAAGACAGGCAAGGCTGTGGGCAAGGATGCCGAAATGGGCAAGGCGACGCTGGTGACGCTACTGGGCGTAAAGGGCGCCCGCGCCGAAGCGGAAAAGCGCGCCCAGGCCGCCATTGCCGCGCTGGGCCCATACGCCGTCCAATCGCCAGAATTATCGGGACTGCCTCTATTTTTGCTGGACCGGGAAGCCTGACGGCTTCTTAATTTTGCCCTTTTGGCGAAGCAATATCAAAGCTTGTGCGTTTTTCCAGCGGAACATTGGCAAGAGGCATTTTCATGAAACGTATCGTCCGGGCATCTGCTTTCGCTCTTCTGGTTTGTGTCGCCCCGGCAGGGGCAGAAGGCACCGCCGATCCGGCCGCGGCTTCGGTGCAGAATTTTTATGATGTCCTCACCGCCAGCATGAAGGCCGGCGGCAGCGCCAAAAGCCGCTTTGACAAGCTCAAGCCCGCTATCGAACAGGATTTTGACCTTCCCGGAATGACGGCATTGTCGGTGGGGCCCAGCTGGGCGTCGATTTCGGCGGCGGACCAGAAGGTGCTGACAGACGCCTTTGAGCGCATGACCATTGCCAATTATGCGCGCAATTTCAGTTCCTATGGCGGCGAGAAATTCACCGTGGATCCCGTGGTCGCCCAGCGCGGTACCGACAAATTCGTAAAATCCAGCATGAAGCTGGCCAGCGGCGACGCCACCGCGTTCAATTATCGGCTGCATCAGGCGGGCGATAATTGGAAGATCCTGGATGTTTTTCTGGCCGGCAACATCAGCACGATGGCCCAGAAGCGGGCCGATTTTTCCGCCACCCTTGCCAGCGGCGGCCCGCAAGGCCTGGCCAAGAAGATCGACGCGCTGGCGGATCAGCAGCTGAACGGCTAAATCAGTTTCTCATGCGCCCGCTGTTCGCGCGGCGGCGGCGGACCCAGCATCGCCGGCGACACGAAAAGCGTGGTCACCAGCGTCCAGGCCAGCGAGATCATCAGCAACTCCCCCATGCTGGCTGTGCCGGGGTGTTTGCTGAGCCATAATGTTCCGAATCCCGTGGCCGTGGTGAGGGCGGAGAAGATGACCGCCCGCGTCAGCGCCGAAGGCAGAAAGCTCGTTGCTCCGGCCCGCCAGGCCACTACGAAATAGATGTTGAAGGCGACGCCAATGCCAAGCAGCAGCGGCAGGGCGATGATGTTGGCGAAATTGAGCTTGAGGTCAAGCGCCACACAACTTCCCAAGGTCAGCAAACCCGCCAGCACCAGCGGCACAAGGGTGCGCAGCACGTCGCTGGCGCGCTTCAGGACCGCCGCAAGCAGGATGATGATGGCGATGAAGGACAGGATGCCCGCCTCCAGAAATGCGCTGACGATGGTGCGTCCGGATTCACGGATTGAAATGGGCGCTCCGGTGGCCTCGGGGGCCACGCCCAGCACCTGGTCACTAAAGGCCGACAACGCGGCCGGATCGTTGCTGGTGTCTTTGGGGAAGACCTGCACCCGCGCGCTTCCATCCGATGCCAGCCATTCAGCCCGCATGTCTGGGGGAATGCCGGCCAAAGTCATTCTCTGCGGCGTCAACGAGTCCGACAATTGCCGCAACAGGGTCTGCAGTCCTGGAACAAAGGCCTTGGTGGCGCGGGCGCGGTTGTCGGGCCCGCCGTCGGACAGCCTGGCCAGGGCTTCGGCCAGACGGCGCGCATCCGCGGCGGATTTGCCCGGATCGCTTCCCGCCGCAAGGCGCAGTTTGGCGGCGGTGGCGGCCAGGCTGGCCTTGATATCGGCATCGCCGGGCGGGGGCTTGACCTCAAAGGGATTGAGCGTCGAATCCAAAAGGCTGTTGGCATCGGCGATAAGCGCGATTTTGCGATCCTGGTCCTCGGGAATGAAGCTTGAAAGGGTCAACGCCTGGGCGACCAGCGGAAGGCCTGCCATTTTTGCCGCCAGCGCATCGGCCGCTGCCTGCGACGGCGCAGCAACGTCAATTGTGTTGGGAGAGGTTTCGGGATTCTTCATCAAATCGAACAGAGTCGAGACGGATTCTACCTCGGGACTGCGCAAGTCCAGCGGGTTGGAATCAAAGCGCAGAAAAACCGTCAGCACCAGCGCCACGGTTCCAGCCAATGCCGCGATCCGCAGCACCAGCTTGCGCTGGCGGGTCAGATAGGCATCGAGGGGCGCCAGGCTTTCAAAGCCCACATCCTCGCCTTCCGCCCCGGGCCTGAGCAGCATCAAAAGCGCGGGCAACAGGGTGATGCTGGTAAGAAACGCCGCAATCATCCCGATGCCGGCGACGAAACCCAGCTCGGCGACGCCGGTGTATTCCGTCGGCAGGAACGAGAAGAACCCGACCGCCGTTGCCAGCGCCGCCAGCGCCAGCGGCACGCCGACGCTGCGCCCGGTATGGCATAGCGCCTTGGCCAAATCTGGCTGGTGGAATCTCTCGCTGCGGTAGCGCACCGAGAACTGGATACCGAAATCCACTCCCAGGCCCACGAACAGCGCGATGAAGGCAATGGAAATGATGTTGAACACGCCCACAGCCAGAAGACCCAATGCCATGGTCACGGCAAGGCCAACCACCAGGGTCACCAGGATGGCGAAGATCAGCTTGAAGGAGCGCAAGGCCAGCCACAGGGTCAAAAGCACCCCGCCCAGCATTGCCCCGCCCATCAGCCAGACCCGGTCCGTAAGGGTGCCAAACTCCTCATCCGACAAGGGCACATCGCCGGTAAGCCGTACCCTTACTCCGTTTTCCGGTGTCAGGCCAAGGCTGCGGGCCGCGCCGCGAATGGCGTCACTGGCCTTTTTGCCGGGCTCGAGGGCGTTGAAATCCAGCGCCGGCTGGACCTCGATAAAGCGGCGCAATTCTTCGGGGCGCGGCGGCGCGCCAGTGATCAGGGAGCGCCAGGAAAGATATTTGACCTGGCCGTTTGCCGCGGCCGAAAAACTGTCCTCGAAGCGCGTCATCGGCGCGTCCAGATCGGCGAGATTCGCCTGGCCGGATGTCACGCCCAGCAGTGCGGTGGAAAGACTGTCCAGGATGCCGCGAAGCGAGGGATCGGCCGCCATGGCGCCCAGAAAGGGCTGGGCCTTGAACAATTGCTGCATGGTCGTCTGCACATCGGCCAGGGGCAGGAACAGCATGGCATTGTGATCGAAAAAAGCACCGCCATCGGGACGGCGCACGCCTGGAAACAGCGCCTTGTTCGCCGCGATGCGGGCGGAGAGCGACGCGGCGGCGGATTCTGCCAGCTCCGGAGTTGCCCCATCGATCACCACGGCGATCAGGTTGGATTGCCCGGGGAATTTGGCGTCAAAGGCGATCTCGCGCTTGCGCCAACCGGCCTTGGCCGAGATCAGTTGTTCGCTGTTCGTGTTCATGGCGAAATGGGCCGATGTGAACAGGCTCGCGCTAAGCGTCAGTAGCGCCGCCGCCAGGACCGTCATGGCGGCATGGCGGCAACAGAAAGTGACAATGCGCTCGATGATGGGCATGGCGAGAGCCTTACCCTGTTTCGCCCGGTTCTAAAAGGCTGGCCGGATAAAACTAGAAGTCAGGCAGTTCCGCGGTAGGCGCCGACTTGTCTTCCACCTGACGCTGCCGGCGCTGGCGATAATAATCCCGCATGGTGGCGTAGAAATCCACCGAGGCGCGTTCGATATCGCGATAGGTCACGATATTCTGGGAGCGATTATCCACCGAGCCGATGGTGGATTTGATCAGGCCGATATATTGCTTGCCGGTATATTGGACATGCCAGTAATAGAGCGGCGAAAAAAAGCCGTCTATGTAATTGCCACTCAGGTCGCGCACCGCGGTGGGACCGCGAAAGGGCAGCACCAGATAGGGCCCTTGCGGTACGCCATAGGTGCCCAGCGTTTCGCCGAAGTCGCGGTCGCGGCCGGGCAGGCCCCAACCGTCCGCCACATCGAAAATCCCTGCCACCACGACGGTCGTGTTGACGGCAAAACGCGCCGCCGCCCTGCCGGCATTGGCGAATTGGGTTTCCAGAAGGTCGTTCACGACAGTGACCGGCCCGCCCAGATTGTCGAGGAAGTTATGGATGCTGCGACGGGCCGGGTTCGGCATCGCAGAGGTATAAAACGTCGCCGCCGGCAGCGCCGCGTTGCGATCGAGCTTCTGGTTGAAATCGAAAAAGTAGCGGTTCATCGGCTCCAGCGGATCGTCCGCGGTCGCCGCTTCCTGATTGTTGGAAGAGGCGCAGCCCGCGGCCAGAAAGCCGACAGCGCAAACCGATACCAGCCTTTTCAGATCCATCCGCCCCACAGGACTGCAGCCCGAATCTGTCGCCCGGTGCGCGAGCCATGCCCCCACAATGCTCGGGGTCACTATAGGGTAGGGCTAAAGACCTGTCCCCAAAAAGCGTTCATGCACTGCACAAAATCGCGCTACGCTTGGCGTGGATCGTCGCTTTACCTTAAGAGAGAGGGTAAAGGCGGGAACAATCTGCCGCAAAAGCGGGCAGTTGAGGGAGTGCGGTATGACAGGGCATCCGGAACTTTTGCGGCTCAGGGACAGCATCGACAATATCGACGCGGCGCTGATCCATCTTCTGGCGGAGCGCTTCAAATGCACCCAGGCGGTTGGCGTCTACAAGGCCCGGCACGACTTGCCGCCCGCCGATCCGGCGCGGGAGGCGGCGCAGATCGCCCGGCTGCGCGCCCTGGCCGGGGACGCCAAGCTCGATCCGGATTTTGCGGAAAAGTTCCTGGCCTTTGTGGTCAAGGAAGTGATCCGGCATCACGAATCCATCCGGTCGGGAAAGGGCGCCTGACCGTTCCCCCGCCTTTCGCTCTAGAATGTCAGCGCCTTGGCCATCCGCACCTGGGGCAGTTTGGTGATGGCGGTGATGGCGCTTTGCGGCACTTCGCCATCGACCTCGACCAGGCAGATCGCGTCCTGGCCCGGGGCGCTGCGGCCAAGCGTGAAGCTGGCGATATTGATACAGGCATCGCCGAGCAGCGTTCCCAGCCTTCCAATAAAGCCCGGCCTGTCCTCATTGACGACATACAGCATGCGCGGCGCGAACTCCGCGTCCAGGTTGATATCCTTGATCTGGATGATGCGGGGGCGGCCGTCGGAGAATACCGTGCCAGCCACCCGGCGCGAACTGTCGTTCTTCGTAACGACCGCAATCTTGATGTAGCCTTCATAGATGCCCTGGGCGTCGCGGCGGGTCTCGCTTACTTTGATGCCGCGCTCCTTTGCGATGACGGGGGCATTGACCATGTTGACTTCGGCCAGCATGGGCTTGAGCAGGCCGGCCAAGGCCGCCTGGGTGAGGGCGCGGGTATTGAGGGCGGCGGCACTACCCTCATAGGTGATTTCCACCGCCGTCATGCTGGTCCCGGTGAGCTGGCCGGCAAAAGATCCCAGCTTCTCTGCCAGGGTGATCCAGGGCCGCACCTTCTGGGCGTCCGCTGCTGAAATGGACGGCATGTTGAGTGCGTTGGTGATGGCGCCTGTCAGGAGAAAATCGGAAATCTGTTCGGCCACCTGCAATGCCACATTTTCCTGGGCTTCGTTGGTCGAGGCGCCCAGATGCGGTGTCGCCACAAGTTTCTCGCTGCCAAAAAGGATATTCTGAGTGGCGGGCTCCGTGGCAAAAACGTCCAGCGCCGCGCCGGCGACATGGCCATTATCCAATGCGGCCTTCAGAGCGTACTCATCGATCAATCCGCCGCGGGCGCAGTTGATGATGCGCACGCCCTTCTTGGTTTTGGCGATGGCATCGGCCGAAAGTATGTTTTTGGTTTCCGGCGTCATCGGCACATGCAGGGTGATGAAATCGGCCCGCGCCAGAAGGTCGTTCAGCTCCACCTTCTCCACCCCAAGATTCTCGGCCCGCTCCGGCAACAGGAAGGGATCGTAGGCGATCACTCGCATCTTCAGGCCCCGCGCCCGGTCGGCAACAATAGCGCCGATATTGCCCGCGCCGATCAGGCCCAGCACCTTGCCGGTGATCTCCACCCCCATGAAACGGTTCTTTTCCCATTTTCCCGCCTGGGTGGAGGCGTTGGCGGCGGGCAGTTCGCGCGCCAGCGCCAGCATCAGGGAGATGGCGTGCTCGGCGGTGGTGATGGAATTGCCGAACGGCGTGTTCATCACGATCACGCCCGCGGCGGTCGCGGCGGGCATATCCACATTGTCCACCCCGATCCCGGCGCGGCCGATCACTTTGAGATTCTTGGCCGCCTTGAGAACATCGGCGGTGATCTTGGTGGCTGAACGGATGGCGATGCCATCATATTGATCCACGATCTTGAGCAGTTCCTCCTTGGACAGACCGGATTTCACATCGGCCTCGACTCCCCGATCCTTGAAGATGGCGACGGCGGCAGGAGAAAGCTTGTCGGCAATAAGAACCTTGGGCATGGAATACTCCACCAAACTTTTCAGAGGGATCAGACAGATTTGACTTGGGCGAAGGCCCAGTCGAGCCAGGGCGTCAAGGCTTCGAGATCGCTTTTCTCGATCGTTGCCCCGCACCAGATGCGCAGGCCCGGCGGCGCCGCGCGATAACTGGCAATATCGAACGCCACGCCTTCTTTCTCCAGCAGTGTGGCGATCTTTTTGGCGGCCTCGGCCTGGGCGTCCTCGGTGAGGCCCGCGAACCAGGGATGGGCAATCTTGAGGCAGACCGATGTGTTGGAGCGGATGGCTTCATTCCCGGCCAGGAAATCCGCCCAGCCTGACTTGCGGCTCCAGTCGGCCAGCACCTTGACGTTGGCTCCCGCGCGCGCAATCAGGCCTTTGAGTCCGCCGACACTATCGGCCCAGGCAAGGGCATCGAGATAATCTTCCACCGCCACCATGGAAGGGGTGTTGATGGTCTCGCCCTCGAATATGCCGTCGACGATTTTGCCGCCCTTGGTCATGCGGAATATTTTCGGCATCGGCCAGGCCGGCGTGTAACTCTCCAGCCGCGCCACGGCCCTGGGCGAGAGAACCAGTATGCCATGCGCGGCTTCTCCCCCTAAGACTTTCTGCCACGAGAAAGTGGTGGCATCGAGTTTTTCCCAGGGCAGGTCCATGGCAAAAGCGGCGCTGGTGGCGTCGCAAATGGTGATACCTTCGCGGTCGGCGGCGATCCAGTTGCCATCGGGCACCCGGACGCCCGAGGTGGTGCCATTCCAAAGAAACACCACATCGCGGCTGTTCGACATCTTCAATTCCGGCAGCTTGCCATAACCGGCCTTGTGCACCTCGGCCTTCAGCCTGAGCTGCTTGACCGTGTCGGCGACCCAATCCTCGCCGAAACTCTCCCAGGCGAAGATGTCGATCTCCCTGGGTCCCAGCAGCGACCACATTGCCATTTCCATGGCGCCGGTATCCGAAGCCGGCATGATGCCGATCCTGTATTCGGCGGGAATGCCCAGAATCCTGCGGGTGCGTTCAATCGCATCCTTCAGCCTGGCTTTGCCGGGCTTGGAGCGGTGAGAGCGTCCCACCAGCGCGTTTTTGAGGACTTCGGGCGTCCAGCCGGGGCGCTTGGCGCATGGTCCGGACGAAAAAAAAGGCCGCGCGGGACGCACAGCCGGTTTGGCAACTTCCATCATGACGATTCATTCCTTCCAGAATGATAGCGCTCCGTTGGGGGAGCGTGGCCCGCGCCGATACTGGGCGATGGCGGCCTTCCCGTCAACATGGAACATAGCAAGAGGTTCGCGCGTTTCCCCCAGACAAAAAAACGCAGGGAAAATCATGGTTATCGCCGCGCAAACACCGGGCTCGCCGGTTCTCGATATCGCCAGCGACAAACTGGCCTTCATCATCGAGAAAGCGCGCGAATTCGACGTCAAGGAAAGCGACAGCGATCCGGATTCAGGGTCCAACGCGAATGATGACGGCAATGCCGATGTCCTGGAAGACAAGCCGGGCGATGCCACGCGTGAGGAACTCGCGGGCGCGATCCGGGAACTGAACGAGGACGAACGCGCCGAATTGGTTGCTTTGGCCTGGCTGGGCCGCGGGACTTACGATCTGGAAGAATGGGACGAGGCGGTGAGCACGGCGAAGTCGGAACATGGCAGGCGCGCCGCGGAATATCTGATCGGCCTGCCGCTGCTCGGCGATTACCTGGAAGACGGCATGGCCCAGTTCGACCAAGGTATTGTGGATGATGCCGACGAAAATGAAGCTGTGGACAGCGAAAATCAACCACCGAGAATTGTGCCGGATCGCAAGATCGATCCCAATCGCGGGATCTAGTCACTTCACGGATCGTTGCACCCTGGGAGGCGCGCCGATGCTAGGCGCCAGCAGACGCTTTCTCTTTTAATGGTCGTGCGGCATCGCCGCTACGCTGCCGCTAGGCAATCGCTACGCGCTGGCCGCTGCTCCGCCCATCGCCTTTTGCAGCTTCTCGAAGGCGCGCACTTCGATCTGCCGCACCCTTTCTCTCGAGACGCCGTATTTCTGCGACAAATCCTCCAGCGTTGCCGGTTCATCCTGCAACCGGCGAGCCTGGATGATGTCCCGCTCGCGCTCGGTCAGCGTATCCATGGCATTGGTGAGCAGGTTGTGACGGTCGCCAAGCTCCTCGCGTTCCGCCATGCGGGTTTCCTGGTCCATGGTATCGTCGGCCAGCCAGTCCTGCCATTCGCTTTCCGATTCGCTCCTGAGCGGCGCGTTGAGCGAAGAATCCGGGCCCGACAGGCGCCGGTTCATGTCGGTTACTTCGCGTTCGCTGACGCCCAGCTGATCGGCCAGTTTGGTGGTGTGCGCGGGGGTCAAGTCGCCTTCCTCGATCGCGCCGATGTTGGATTTGGCCTTGCGCAGATTGAAGAAGAGTTTTTTCTGCGCCGCCGTCGTGCCCAGCTTCACCATGCTCCACGAGCGCAACACATATTCCTGAATCGAGGCGCGGATCCACCACATCGCATATGTCGCGAGCCGGAAGCCTTTGTCGGGGTCGAAGCGCTTCACCGCCTGCATCAGGCCGACATTGCCTTCGGATACGATTTCGGACACCGGCAGGCCATAGCCGCGATAACCCATCGCGATCTTGGCAACCAGGCGCAAATGCGAGGTGACTAGGCGGCGGGCCGCTTCCGCATCGCCATGCTCCTTGAGGCGCTTGGCGAACATATATTCCTCTTCCGGCGACAAAAGTGGAAACTTGCGAATCTCGGTGAGATAGCGCGAAAGACCGCTGTCGCCGGAAAGCGCGGGAAGGCCGCGACTGCTCACTCAAACCCCCTTTGTCTCGCGTTGCCGCGTCTGGGCACGCGGACCTTAACGTCCAACGTCATGGATAGTGGCCCCGCAACCCAAAGAGATGGGATGGGTTTAAGGATTATTCAAGCCACGCAGGGCCGCAACAAGCTCTGCGAAATCGGCCGGCCAGGGGGATTCAAAACGCATAGTCTTGTGCAGGGTAGGATGTTGAAATCCCAGCACAAAAGCGTGCAGGGCCTGGCGGGAAAAGTTGGTGGCCAGCGTAAACGCGGCGGCCTCGGTGGGCGATTTTGCGCGCGGCGCCTGCCGCGCCCGGCCATACTGGGGGTCACCGATCAACGGATGACCCAGATGGGTCAGATGCACCCGAATCTGATGGGTGCGTCCGGTTTCCAGCCGGCACTCGACCAGCGAGGCGACCGGCCGCTCGGCAGGGCCGAATATCTCCACCACGCGATAGCGGGTGCGCGCCGTCTTGCCGCCGCCGCGGAGCACCGCCATGCGTTTCCTGTCGAAGGGGCTTCTGCCGATCTGGCCCTCGATCACGCCGTTGCCGGCGCGCGGCGCACCCCACACCACGGCGTGATAGGCGCGTTCGATGGTATGTTTGGCGAACTGCTTGGCCAGGCTTCCCATCGCCCGCTCGTTTTTCGCGGCGATCAGCAGGCCCGATGTGTCCTTGTCCAGGCGATGGACGATACCCGGCCGCGCTTCCCCGCCAATGCCGATCAGGTCTTCGCCGCAATGGGCAATCAGCGCGTTGACCAGGGTTCCGTCGGGATTGCCCGCCGCCGGATGCACCACCAGCCCGGCGGGCTTTTCGATCACGATCAAGTCCTTGTCTTCATAGACCACCGAAAGGGGAATATCCTGCCCGCGCGGGCGCGTCGAAATCACAGGCGGCATCGTCACGCTGCAGGTTTCGCCCCCTTTGACCCGGTGGTTGGGGTCTCTTATCGTTCTGCCGCCCAGCACGACCTCGCCCTTGCCGATCAATTCCTGAAGGCGCGAACGGCTGAGATCCGGCAACAGGGCCGCCAAAACGCGGTCCAGCCGCTGGCCGGCCTGTTCCGGCGTGACGGCGCAGATTTGAGTGGAGTGTTGGGTGTCGGACATAAACAAGGCTGATCCAAAGCGCAGCGGAACCTATCGCGCCGCGATGGCCGCCGTCATCATTCTTTCTGTCCTGCTGGTGGTGGCGCTGATCGCCGTGGCGGCGGGGATGGTCCGCCAATACAGGATTTACCAGTCCGGCCAGCCTGCCCCTGCGGGGGCCGCAGCCAATGTGACGCTGGCGCCTGGGTCGCACATAGTCTCTGCCTCAACGGATTCCGGAAAACTGATATTGCATGTCCAGACGCCGGCGGGCGGCGAAGTGGAGATATTCGACCTTTCCACGGCCAGGCTCGTGGGGCGGGTGAAAGACGGTCCGAAGTGAGGCTTGTTCTTCCGGCCGCCCTTGCTGGCGAAATCATGGCCGCCGCGAAAACCGCTTTTCCCCGGGAATGTTGCGGACTGATCGAGGGCGCCCCTGACGGAGAAGGTTTTTTCGCCACGGCGCTCTATCCGGCGCGCAATCTTGCGGCGGCGGCGGATCGTTTTGAAATTGATCCCGCCGATCGCGTGGCGGCGGAAAAATCCGCGAGGGCGCGTGGGCACGGCATCATCGGCTGCTATCACTCCCATCCCAATGGAGACCCGCAGCCCTCGCCGCATGATTTTTCGGGCGCGGCGGAAGAGAATTTCCTCTGGCTGATCGCGGCCACCGACGGCGTTCGCTGCCGGCTGGCGGGGTTTGTCTATCGGCCGTCCGGATTCGAGGCAATCGCCCTGAACGAAGCGGTCCCATCGCCGTTGCATGATCGCGGCTGAGGTTGTTGCCGCTAACGCGGGGCGGAAACTTGCGCAGGAGCCGGCTGGCCCCGTATAAGCCGGGTTCCCGCTATGCTCCCATCGTCTAGCGGTCAGGACGCGGCCCTCTCAAGGCTGAAACACGAGTTCGATTCTCGTTGGGAGCGCCATTCGAAGCCATTCGGGATGCGAATGGCTTCGATTGTTTTTTCGGTCGCGGCAAGCTCGCTCACGCTCGTTGCCTCCGCGGGGGCGGCGGACTCCCGCCGGGGCGCGGTCGCGTCCTACAGAAGTAAGTAGCCCGCGCGCCAGCGGGCACGATGTGCTTGACGCCATGCTTTTTGGCTTCGGGCACGATCATCAGGGATTCGGCGGGAAAAATATGCCCGCTCTCCTGAAGACGGCGTTAGTCAGGGCGGCGACGATGGTGGTGTTGTCCGGCGGCTGCGGCGTTTTCGTCGAGGTCAAATATCGCTGCTCGCATCGGGTCAGTCTTTTGTTTGCTCTCCCATCGCGCGTGCGGGTTTCGCAGACCAGCGGAAAGTCTGGCGCGGCTTTTTTGGTGAATCTGCAAAAAAAACGCCGCCGATCTTTTGACCGGCGGCGCTTTCAGAAGTCAGATTCTGGTGATCAGGCCGTGGCAGCGCTCTGATTACGGCGGCTGCGCAGCGTCCAGCCGATGGCCCCGAAGCCCAGCAGGAACATCGCCCAGGTGGCGGGTTCAGGCACGCCGCCGGCTGCCGGCAGACCCGCCTGGGCATAGACGAGCATGTCAATGCCGTTGCCGCCAGTATCGGTAGTGTCTCCATTCGTGCTGAGATCGGAATAGAGACAAGCAGCGTCATCGCATCCGCCGCCGCTGAAGTTGAAGCTGATCCGGTATGTGTCGCCTATGGTCGTCGCAATCGATTGACTGATGGCGTCGTAAGCTTGAACGGCCCCGTCATACCAGCAGTGGCTGCCGCTAACCCCGCACCCAGAGTCGATCTCGCCGCCATCGATCGCGCCATAGATGTTGGCGTAGGTCCAGCCATTGGGAGTGCTGGCATTACCGTTGTTGGTATATGTGCCACCGCTGAAGTCGCCGTTGATCAGCAAATTCCCGCTCGACGTCGTCAAATCGACGACCGAGGCGCCGGAAAAGCTTGAAAAGGATGGATCCTGGCGGAACGCGAAAGTGATCGCCGTGTTTGAAAGGGCAGCGGCGAAATTCACCGTGTATAGCTGCTGGACGTTTGTAATCGGTGTGCCGTTCAGGTCCAGAATCGCACCCGCGGGCGGCGGATTATTACTCGCGGCATTCGCGAACCCGCCCGAAACGGCCGCGAGGGCCGCACCGATCAAAAGAATTCTGCTTTTCATACCCAACCCCTTTGCTTGTCACTCAGCACCGCTTCCAACGAAGTGGCCCGCTGAAATTACAGCTTAGGGTAGTCAGAAAAACGCCCGATTTGCTATCTGCAGATGTTAAAATTTCGTGAATTTGCGATTTTTACGTTAATATTCCGCGTTAACTATCAGAAATATCACAGTGATATGGTCCGGACTCGCCAGCGGCCGCTATTCCCCTACTGCGGATATTCCAAGGTCCGCCGCCTCTGCCGAACCGGATAATTCGGGCAGGGGATATGGACGCCCAGCCGAAACCGCGCTGAACGGGATGCGCAGGCTCCGCAATCAGGGATATTCAAGCTTTCTCTACTTCGGCTTGGGCGTGGGCATCGGTACCCAGCCAACAGTGTTGATGATGGTTGATGTCAGCCAGATATTGCCGCCGACGATCTGGGCGGTGGCGGCGCCGCCGAAAGCGGGACTGGCCGTGTCATAGGCCAACACAGTATATTGCGCCGTGGCGGGATTGATCTCCGCCACGACCCAGCCGCGATGGCAATTGATGTCGAGCCCCTTCTCGATCGTCTGCTTGCGCGTGCCGCCGCAAACCGGCTCCACCTCCATCTGGCCCGCGGTGATCAGCTTGTCGCCGCTCCAGTGGATATTGTCGACATTGAACCACTTCAATTCCACCCGGCGCAGCGGCTTGGATGTGTCGGCCAGGGAATAGATGTCAACCGACTGGGTGCCGGAAACGGCGAGATAAATTTCCTTTTCATCCCTGGAGATCTCAACGCCATTGTTGCCCGCCAGTTCCGTGCCAGGCATCAGGCGCCAAGTCTTGTCGCTGGGTTTCCATTGATAAAGACCGCCGGTGATCTTGCCCAGGTAATAGTCCGCCGGCTTGTTGATGCCAGCCTTCGTTTGCACATTCAGATAGATGGTGCCGTCTATGGTGGCGGTGACGCCATTGCCCCTGAGATTGTCGGGGAGGACCCTGGTGCATCCGATCCATGCCAGTGCCGGCAAGGCGCCCCGCGCGTCCAGTGAGTAAACCTGGACGCTTTCAAACGGAGAATGGGTGACGGTGTAATAGGCGTAAAGTCCGGGGGTCCGGGTGGGCCGGATGGCGGTGCCATGGGCGTTCAACTTGGCCAGGTCCGGCGCCGGGCAGTCGGGATACATGGCCGCGTCGGGCTTCAGGATGACTTGGATGGTCCGCGATGTCTTGGTATCGGTGTCCAGGAGTTGGTAACCGCCGCCACGGCCCATCGTGCCGCCGGTGAGAATATATTTGCTGTCGCCGATCTGGAGCATGTCCTCCGTCCCGAAGTCGCAAAGATAGTTCATACCGTTGGACGGGAGGCAGGACCCGGCAGCGGATCCCGATGACTGTTGTGCCCAGCCCGGCACGACGCTGGCCATCAGCGCGACGGCGGCGGCGACGAAATAGCGTTTCATGCGTGCTTACCCCTCTGGCCGATATCCGCTTGCCAGGAGGATAATCGGCAGTGCGTCCGGAGGCCAGATGCCATTGGAATTTCGGGCTGCATGACGCAACATACTTTCGTACCCAGCCGAAATGCGGCGGCCAACATCTCACCAGCGAATCAACGCTTCTCGCGGACCTGCCACTTTCATCATCCGCTACCAAACCGCGAAACCGAGTCAGCGGGACGTGGATGTCCACGACATGTTGCAATGCAATATCCAGGCGGCATTTCCAGTTCGGCCGACTTGATGCAACACAGACCGGTCATTTGAGGACTGCGCCCCACAGCCAGCTAACTTTCGTTGCGCGGCGACCCTACGCTGCCGCTAGTCGCCGCTGTCGCTCGCCGCCCGGCGGGCCCCGCCGGGCCTTGGCAACGTAACGTCCGCTTTCGGAGGGGCGATTACCGGTACTCTCGTTTCGCTGCCCGCCTCATTGCGGCGTAAGACGCTGTCGCGCGCCGCCGTGAGGCTGCCCCGCCGCGGCCGCCCTTAAGACGCTGACGCGCGGGCGGCCTTGGCAACGTAACGTCCGCTTTCGACAAAGCGGACGTTACGTTCCCATCTGCCGGGCCAGGTCTTCGATATTCTCGGCAATGATATCGAAGCCGTGCCCGTCGCCATTATGGATATTGACCTTGGCGCCGCGCGGACTGCCCGCGCCATATTCCAGCGGACGCGGGAAGAAGGCGGTCTTGAGGCCGCATTTTTTTGCCCCGTCCAGGTCGCCGGGATGGGCGGCGCCCATCAGCACCTCTCCGGGCTTCAGCTCCATCAGCTTGACCACGCCGAGATAGGTTTCGGGATCTGGCTTGTAATGCTTGAACAGCTCACAGGAGAAAATATTGTCCCAGGGAAGCCCCGCGTGCTTGGCCATGTCGGCGAGTAGCGCCACGCTGCCGTTGGATAGCGGCCCGATGATGTACTTGCTTTTCAACCGCGTCAGGCCGCGCACGGAATCGGGCCAGGGATCGAGCCGCCGCCACACCATGTTGATGTAATGCTTCTGGTCTGGGGTAAGATTTTTGAGGCCCGGATAAGCTGGAAGCACTTCCTCCAGCGTCATGGCCTGAAGTGCTTCCAGGTTCATCCAGGGCAGCTTGCCGGTGCGCACCCGGTTCATCGAGTCGCCATATTTGCCGATGCGCCAATCGTCGGCGAGCTTGCCCCAATCGGCCTTGAGGCCCTGCTTCGCACCCCAAGCGGAAAGGTCCTTGATGATGCTGCCGCGCCAGTCCACCACCGAACCGAAGGTGTCGAACACGATGACCTTCACGCCTTCCAGACCCGGCTTCACCTTGCCGGGCGCGACCGGCTGGGCGGCGACTTGCCCGGAAATCGCAAGTCCGATGCCGATGCCGAGTCCGGCAGCGAGCAAATCCCGTTTGGCGATATCCATGGCTTTTCCCCCGGGGTGTTATGTTGGCGTCGTCAGACGGCAAACTCCTTCGTGCAACGCGCTAGATTAGCTGCGACTGTCCTCTCCCGCCAGCGGGGAAAATCGCTCAATGACGCCGTTTTCGAGGTGGACAGGCCGCACGAAAACGTTTTTGCTCTGGCGCAAAATTATCCCTCAAGGAGATCTTCATGCGCAATATCCGGATGCTCGCATTTGGCGCCATGCTGCTGGCAAGCGGCCCCGCGCTGGCCCAGGCCCCCGCGGCTCCCGCCGCCCCGCCGCCTCCTTTTACCTTGACGAGCACGTCGTTCCAGGATGGCGGCGTTATTCCCGACAAATATACCCAGGCCGTTCCCGCGCCAATTTCCCCCGCGCTGTCCTGGATCAATACGCCGGCCGGCACGGCGAGTTTCGTGCTGATCATGCACGATCCGGACACGGCGCCGCGCAAATCCATCGTCGATATCCTGCACTGGATGGCCTTCAACATTCCCGGCACCACCACCTCGCTGCCCGAGGGCGTGGCGAACAGCCCAACCTTGCCGGACGGGACCATCCAGCCCAACAATTTCGGCGGCAAGCCCGGCTTCATGGGTCCCGGGTCGCGCGGTATCTACCACCATTACACAATCGAGCTTTTTGCGCTGGACTCCAAGCTCAGCCTGGGCGCCGACGCGACCCGTGCCCAGGTGGTCGATGCAATGGAAGGGCACATTGTCGGCAAGGCGGTCATCGAGGGCCGCTTCAAACGCTGACACCAGCTGCCCCGTCAGGTGACGTCGCTGCTGGTTGAACGCCCCAGCGCCGGAAAATAAATCCGGCGCGCCGACAGCGACAATCCGATCGCGGGCAATACCAATATTGCCGCCAGCCAGAAAGGCGCGTTGACGCTGACCAGCGAAAAGGCCAGGCCCAGCACCAAGGGGCCGCTGAGCCGCGACAGCGCCGCAGCGGCGTTGTTGAGACCGAGGCAGCTGCCCTGTTCGCACGGATCGCTGTGCCGCGAGATCAACGCCGCGACGTTGGGCCAGGCGATGGCCTGGCCGAAGGCCGCCATCGCAATGAGGCCGATGGTGACACGCGTGTTTTGCGACAAGGTGAGAAGCAGCACGCTCGCCGCCGTCATCGCCATGCCGGCCGCCAGCACCCGCGCCTCCCCGAAACGCCGCGACAGGGGCCCTACGGCAGTAATCTGGCAGAAAGCGGCCACCAGCGCGGCAATCGCGAATGCGTCGCCCACCTGGTGCGGTCCCCAGGAAAAGCGGTTTTGAGCCCATAGCCCGAACATGGATTCAACGCCACTGAAGGCTGACCCCGACAGGAGCGTCACCAGGAGCAGCCGCGCGATCACCGGGTGGCGGAAAAGCTCATGGAATGCGCGGCCCAGTTGCGGATTGGTGGGCTCTACAGGGCCATGCGCGCGGCTTTCGCCAACCAGTAGCGCCAGGCCCACCACGCACAAGGCCGAGAGCGCGGCGGCGACGAACAGCGGCACGCGAAAGCCGGTTGTGCCCAATTCAGGATTGGCCAGCCAGCCGCCCATAGCCGGGCCGATGATGAAGCCGACATTATAGGTGGCGCTGACCCAGGCCAGGCGTGCGCTGCGTTCTTTCTCATGTGTCACATCGGCGAGATAGGATTGCACCACCGAATTGTTGCCGCTGGCGATACCGCCCAGGAAGCGCACCAGGAAAGCAATTCCGATGCCGGGCGCGAAGGCCAACGCCAGATAACAGGCGCAATTGCCGCATACCGTGAGCATGAGGACGGGCTTCCTGCCCCAGCGGTCGGAGAGGCGGCCCCAGAAAGGCTCGCCGAAGAAGGCGCCCACCGAATAGGCGGAGAATATCAGAGCCACCTGCCAGGACGCGGCATGGAAACTCTCGGCGTAAAAAGGCAGCAGCGGCACGATGATGCCGAAGCCGATCATATTGACGAACATCACCGTCAACAGGATCGTCAAGGCACTACCGGACACTTCCCCCCTGGATTGGCCGTTCGGGCGCATTGTTGACGCTAAGTGATAGCGGTTCCCCGTGACGCTTCAAGCACCGGGGCTTTTCGCAAACGCGCAATGCCTCGGCCGGAACTGGAAAAAGTGGCTGAATTCCTGGCTTTTTCGCGGCTTGTTCGGGCCGCCCCGGCCTAGTAGGTTCCCGTTTCCCTGAAATATCCGAAAGCATCCCCATGCCCCTGCTGCGTTTCATTCCCGAAGCCACCGACATTGATTTCGTCGGCCTGCGCTATTTCGCGTTCGCCATTGACGGGCTGCTGCTGCTGATTTCCATCGTCTCGATCGCGGTGCTGCACTTCAATCTGGGCATCGATTTCAAGGGCGGCGTGCTGATGGAAATGAAGGCGGCGCAGGTCATAGATCTTGGAAAAATGCGCGCCGACATTATTTCATTGCATTTCGACGATCAGAGTGTGCAGACCTACTATGGCGGCGGCGAATGCGACAAGCCCAGGGGAAGCTGTGCCATGATCCGCGTCCTGCCGCGCACCGCCAAGGCGGGGGAAAACCAGAATACCATCGACCAGTCGGCGGTCAGTTCGATCAGGGACAAGCTGGGCAATGGTTACAATATTCGCAGCCAAGCTGTGGTCGGACCGAAAGTGAGCGGGGAGCTGCTCCATGACGGCGTGGTCGCCACTCTGCTCGCCATCGCGATGATCGCCATTTATGTGTCGGTGCGCTTTGAGTGGCAATATGGCATTGGCGCCGCCATCGCCACCGGTCACGACGTGCTGGTGACCGCGGGACTGTTCTCGGTTCTGCAGCTGGATTTCAGCCTGACCTCGATCGCCGCGCTGCTGACCCTGGCGGGCTATTCGATCAACGACACGGTGGTGGTGTTCGACCGTATTCGCGAGAACCGGCGCAAATACAAGCGCATGAAGCTGGGCGACCTGATCAATCTTTCCACCAACCAGATGGTGACGCGAACCATCCTGACGTCTTTGGCGACGGCGATGTCGCTGATCCCGATGTATTTCTTCGGCGGCCCGAACCTGGCCGATTTTTCCGGCCCCATCCTTTTCGGCATCGTGATCGGCACCTTTTCCTCGACCTATGTCGCGGCGGCGCTGCTGCTCTACCTTCCGGCGCCGGCCGGGTCTGTCGAAGGCCCCGCCGAAGCTACGGTTTAAACCAAGGCGTGGGGCGTCTAAAGTGGGAACCAGTCGCGCTTATAGGAATAGACCTGATACTGCACATTGGCGCCGGCACGGAAGCCGACGCCGCTGCGGATAGGGGCGAGGGTGACGCTGCCGCTGCGCTGGTAATTCACACCCAGGCCGGCCACGAAATAGATGCTGCCTTCGACGCCGGGGAAGCGCTGCAACAGCCGCTGCTGGTCGCGCAGATTGTAACAGAGGGTAAAGCATTTGGCGGCGTTGCCGCCGAAATCGAAGCCCACCGAAGGCCCCTTCCAAAAAACCTTTATGGGTTCGGCACTCTTGCGGATCAGCCAGCCGGAGCCGTAACGCAGCCCGACAATGAACGCGCCGGAGCCTTCATCGCCCTTGATGTAAGCATCGGGTTGGCCGAGGTCGCCGAACACGCGTTGCACGGCCTTGGCCATCGCCTCGGTGGTGATGCCGAAAAAGTCCGCGCCAGCCTGGGTAATCTCATTGGCGGTATAGCGCGCATCATGGCTTTCCTGCGGCGGCGGCTGTTGGGCCAGCGCCGGGGTTGCGCCCATCGCGATCATCCCGGTGATGAATTGCTTGCGGTCCATACTATCTCCCTTGCGCGCCCTCAAAGCGCGTCGAATCAAAGTTCCGCCCCATGCCATTCTCGCGCACATTTTGGCTTTTTTACAGCCGGGCTATAATGGGCCATGGCAAGACCTGAAAATGGCTCCAAGTCGTCGCTTTCGCTGGCGGGTGGAGTGGCTATTGCCGTACTGCTACTGCTGCTGGGCTGGGCAATCTGGTATGCCGTAGGGGCCTGGGACGCCATGCGCGCCGTTCACATGAGCACCCTGGGCTGGGTGTTTCTGACCCTCGGCGCCCTTGTGACGTTCCTGATGGGGGCGGGGCTGATGGCGTTGGTATTCTACTCCTCCCGCCACGATCTCGATCGCTAGAGAATTCCCCGCGCCACAAAAGCGGGGTTTTCAAAGCCCGGCTTGCCATAGAGAAGCGGTGCGCCGTTCCAGTCCTTCACACTGCCACCCGCCGCGGCCAGCACCGCATGGCCCGCCGCGGTGTCCCATTCCATGGTGCATCCGCCACGAGCGTAAATGTCCGCCTCTCCCGCCGCCACCAGGCAGAACTTCAGCGAGGACCCCGCGCTGATGAACTCTTTCACCGCATAGGTTTTGAGAAATTCCGCCGTCGCGGCATCCTTGTGACTGCGGCTGCCGACCGCGACCAGCCCGTCCCCCGGCGCGCGCCGAGCCCGGATGGGCTGTGTGCCCTCGAACGCGCCAGCGGCGCTTGCCGAGAACAGCCGCGACAGGGCAGGGGCGTAGACCGCGCCCGCCACCGGCATTCCGTCGACCACTTCGGCGATATTGACGGTAAACTCGCCATTGCGTGAAAGAAACTCCTTGGTGCCGTCCAGGGGATCGACCAGGAAGAAGCGCCCTCCGATGGCGGCTATGCGCCCGGCCGCCGCCTCCTCCTCGGCGATCACCGGTACGCCGGGAAAGGCCTCGCCCAGGGCCGCTAGGATCAGGCGTTCGGCTTCTTCGTCCGCATCGGTCACGGGCGAGCGGTCGGCTTTGAGACGCGCTTGGCTCATTCCGCTCAGAGGGGCGGCCTGATAATGGCGCATGACCAGCGCCCCGGCGCTGACGGCGATTTTTCCAAGAATCTGGGCCGTTGCGGCCATATTAAGAATTCCTTAAGAGGCGTAAGGCTTGTTTACCAAATTCGAACGCCGGAAGAAGCGCATGACCGAGATTGAATTTTCCGCCCTGATGGTGAGCCGGGTCTGCCACGACCTTGTGGGGCCTTTGGGCGCCGTGATCAACGGTCTTGAGGTGCTGGAAGATGAGCGTGACGCGCAGATGCGCGAAGACGCCCTCAAGCTGGTCACTTCCAGCGCCAACCAGGCCCTGGCGCGTATTCAGTTCATGCGTATTGCCTTTGGCGCCGCTGGCTCCGCCGGGGCGGAACTTGACCTGAGCGAAGTTGGACGGCTGGTGGCGGGGCTTTTGGAAGGCGGCAAAGTGCGGCTGGAATGGAATGTGCCGCATGCTTACTGGCCCAAGGACTGGGCCAAACTTCTGATGAACGCGACCCTGTTGGCGGCCGATTGCCTGCCGCGCGGCGGCCTGGTGCGGGTGGACGCGGGCGCCGACCCTTCGATGCCCAGCTTCAAGATCCAAGCCAGTGGCCCGAACGCCCGGGTCACCGAAGATGTCGAGCGGTCTCTGCGCGGCGAATCCCAGCCAGGGGCGCTGGACGCAAGGGGTATTCAGCCTTTCCTCACACATCGGCTGTCCCGCACGGTCAATGCCGGCATGACCATCGCGCTGAAGGACGGAATCGTGGAACTGACGGCGGGCTGATAAGCCTCTCTTTACCTTCGCGGCTGTAATATTTGCCTGCACTGGTTGCATGATCGCGGCCGGGCATTTTGAATTTATCGCGGGTGGACCCGCGCTTGGCGGGAAACAATCTGCCCATGGCAAACTGTCTCATCGTGGACGATAGCCGCGTGATTCGCACTGTCGCGCGCCGCCTCTTCGAGGAATTTCATTACGTCACCGCCGAGGCTGAGGACGGCATATCCGCCTTGCGCGCCTGCCGCGAAAAAATGCCGGACCTGATGCTGCTCGACTGGTCCATGCCGGGCATGACCGGTGTGGAATTTGTCCGCGCTTTGCGTGCCCAGCCGGGTGGCGGGCGCCCCGTCATCCTGGTCAGTCTTACGGAAGTGGACGTCACTGAAATCGCGCATGCGGTGGCGGCGGGCATCAATGATTACCTGATGAAGCCTTTCGACCGCGAGACTTTGTCCGCCAAACTGGCCGAACTGGAAGCGCATCGCTCTGACTACCGACCCCTGAGCGCTGTCGCCGGCCTCTGAACATGGCCCCCGAGGATTTCACGTTCCTTGCCCGCCTGGTACACCGGCGCGCCGGCATTGTGCTTGGCGAAAGCCGCCGCGCGTCGACCGAACGCCGTCTGCTGCCTGTCATCCGCCGTTTTGGCTTCAAGGATTGCGGACAATTGATGCGTGAACTCAGGCATGGCCGCGAAGCGCTGGCCGGCGCGGTCACCGAGGCGATGACGGTCAATGAGACCAGTTTCTTTCGCGATGCGGGCCTCTTCCGCACGCTGGGCAGGGAAATCCTGCCGGCGTTGCTAGCGGCGCGGGCGCGTGAAAAGAGATTGCGGATCTGGTCGGCAGCCTGCGCCGCCGGCCAGGAGGCTTATTCCATCGCCATGATGCTTGACAGCATGGGGCTTATCGCCGATGGCTGGAGCATTGATCTTGTCGCCACGGATATTTCGACCGAAGCAATCACCCGCGCGGAACGGGGACATTACAATTTCTTCGAAACCCAGCGCGGCCTCAGCGAAGGCGATTTGGCGGTGTGGTTCCGCCCCGAACAGGGCGGCTACGCCGTGGCCCAGCATATCCGCCATATGGTGACATTCCGGCGCTTCAATCTGCTCGATTCCTTTGGTTGGCTGGATGACCTCGACCTGGTGTTCTGCCGCAATGTTCTGATCTATTTCGATGGCCTCACCCGGCAATCGGTGCTGGAACGCGCCGCTGACGCCATGGCGCCGGAGGGTGTGCTGGTGCTGGGCGATATCGAAAACCCGTCATCGCTCAGAGGGTTGTTTCAGGAATGGCCCGGCAGCGATGGCATTTATGCCAAGGCTCCCGCGCCGCGCCTTTCGGCCGCCATCTAGGCGAGGCTTCTTCCCGCCAATTTCTCCAGCACCCGGATCGGGGCACGTTCCGGTTCGCCCATGCGGGCAACATCGAAATGGAAGGTCTGTTCCAGCGCGAATTCCCCCGCCAGCGCGGCGTGCAGCACCTGGTCGGTGTAAACCAGCCAGCAACTGCCGGGCGGGAATTCCAGCACTGTGTGCGGCGCCGTCTTCTGATAATGCGCGTCCCGCTTGGCCGCGTCATGCAGCGACAGCATCATTTCGTCATAGGCGCTGCGGCGGCCCCTGGTGACGCCGAACTTGTCGAACAGCCAGCTCTTGCCGGGAAAATGCGGCTTGACCCGCGGCACGAATTTTTGCGCGAAATCCATGAAATTCTCGCCCACATGCCATTGGCGCGATCCGCCGCCTGAGGGATGGGAGGGCGCGATATTGGCGAAGAAACGCAGGATGCGCCGGCCCTGCTGCATCGGGCGGGAGGGAAAGGCGTCTATATGCAACAGCCGGTCGTCCTGGATCGCCGAATAGGCGCGCCCTGCTACTTCCACTG
>Ga0210402_10000040_pt1 | contig 123933 bp, 115 predicted proteins | sample IncBWC7MmetaG_FD_161055 | JGI IMG/M metagenome (GOLD analysis project Ga0210402, IMG submission 161055) | Forest soil microbial communities from Barre Woods Harvard Forest LTER site, Petersham, Massachusetts, United States - Inc-BW-C-7-M | ecosystem: Environmental > Terrestrial > Soil >...
ATCGCCAAGGTCGCGGAGGACCTGAAATAGGGATTACCAGACCATCTTGGTAAACGGATGGGAGGGAACTCGATGGAACTCGTGCTCCGTTTTTGGAACACCCCTTTTCGCAGGTATCCGGTCACTTAAGATTTACCGCGAACTTTTAGTCTTCACGCGTGGGTATTCAACAGCATGCTATCGGGGCGGCGCGCGCGCCCGAAATTTCCTCCACCCCGGTATCGGCGGCGAAGCTCAGCGTGCTGCACCTCGAACCGATCAAGGACCGGCTGGGTCCGCGATGGGACCGGCTCTCCGGCCTGGTGCACCAGCTTTTTGAAAAGGCGCTTCGCGGCGCCCAGGGCCGCCACGACCATTTTGTCCTGATGGACGAGCTTTCCTATGTCGCGACATTTCATGATCTCACGCCTTACGAAGCGGAGGTGGCGTGCACTTCGGTCGCAAAGGAAGTTTGCGACCTGCTGTTTGGGGAAGGCTCGGAGGCGGTTTCCATCCGCAGCCTGATTGGCACGGTGTCCGGGGGGATCGCCGATTTTCCCCAGAATGCCGGCGCGGAAATTTCGTCGGCGCTGGAGCGTGACGGCAAGGCCAGCATCACAACGCATCATCCTCCGCTGGCCGGGCCGCCGCCGGAAAGCTATTGGATCGGCTGGGCGCATAAACGCCTGGCGGCGCTCACCAATGACGTGGCGGGATTTTACCCGGCCTGGGACCTTCAAAGGAAAAGAAGCAGCTGGCTGTCGTTCGCCAGAAGGCCCAAACTCCCGCTGGCAGGCGGCGTGGCGGCCAAAGCGGCGGAAGACGAGAAGGTGACGGCGGAGCTGGAAATCGCTTTCCTGCGGGCCTCAGCCGATTACGCCTTGATGGTCCAGCACAGCGGGCAAGTGTGTCCGATCGCCAGCGGCGTGTCCTACAATACCCTGTCCGGCTTTCATTCCCGCATGCGTTATATTCAGGCGCTCAAATCGCTGGCCTTGTCGCCGTCCTGCCCCCTGTTTCTGAAGATCGCGCGCATCCCGGACGGAACGCCCCTCGCCCGCCTGTGGGAAATCGTGCTCATGATCAGTGAACCGGGAACCCGCATCCTGCTGGAATTCGCGGATATCCGGCGTCTTCCCGCGCTGGACATTCGCCTCAATGTCGCGGGCGTTGGTGCTGTCCTGCCGGAACGCTGCACGGAAAACGCCGCCTTGCATATCGCGCGGTGCCTGCTGCGCCGGTCGGCGGAACAGAAAGGTTTTGCTTTTTTGGGCGACATCGCCGCCCCGCGCCTTTTAAAAGCCATTGTCGGCGAAGGGGTGCATTATGTGGGCGGCATCGGTCCGGCGCGCCCGCCGCATTGGACCGGCAACGAAACCATTCCCAGGCTGCCATTGGACCTCCCGCCGGAAATCGAGAAGTTTTTCGTCTGAGGCTCGGCGCCGCGACTGTGCGCGCCCTGCCAGTGGCAGCGGTGAGCATTGATGAGAATTGGGGTCAGAGTAGATTTATTGCACCAACTTCGTGGCCGCGTTTCGCGCGCGCCTTGCGCAACATGGCGCCGATGCCGGAAAAGCCAAGCAGCATCAGGGTCCAGGTCAATGGCTCTGGTACCGGGCTCGCCAGGGTAATTCCGCCGCTGAAGCCGCTGCTGCCGAAATCGCTGCGGCCGCTGCCCTCGTTGCCGGTGCCCGCCCCGGCAGAGCCTGGCCCACTGCAATTGTTGGAAATTGTGTTGGTATCCAGGGTCACGGCGGCATTCAGGGCAATGGCCCTGCCGCAAAGTATTTTCGCGCTGGTGGTCATTGTTATGCTCTGGCTGGCGAGGATATTTCCCGAAAATGTCGTGCTGGTGCCAAGAGTCGCGGAACTGCCGACATCCCAATACACCCCGACATTTGACCCGCCATTGATGACATTGACGCTGGACGCGCTTCCTGTCGTCAGCGCGTTTGCCAGCTGGAAGACGAACAGGGCATTGGAATTGTTGCCCGCATCCAGCGTCAATGTTCCGTTCAGCAGGGCCGTTACATCCGACAGGAAATAGACGCCTGGCGAAAGCGTGCGGGCGCCGAGATTCTGGCCGGTCAGGTTCATGGTGAATGGCAGCGCGGCCAGCGCATTGAACGCCGTGACCGCATCAACCTCGGCCAGCTGCGCGGCCGCATTGGTCTGATCCACGCTTCCGGTGAGGGTGATGCTGCCCAGTCCGGTGATGGAGGGCCCGGGAAAAAGGCCAAGGTTTCCGTCTATGGTGGTCGGGCCTGTATCGGTCACGGTGGACGCACCCAATACCGCGAAGCTCTGTGCCGAACCCAGGAACGTTGCGGCGTCGGCGTTGGCGGAGACCAGGACAATCCCACTGAGGCCAAGGGCGGTGACCGCCGTTATTTTTCCAATTCCGTACATGTTGGCATCCATTGCTGACGTTGGCCGCTGGAAACCCCACAACCTACGCCTTGTGCTGGGGAGGAATCTGGTCAATGCGGCTCAGTGAACCGGCAAATCGAACCGGCGCCAGATCAAAGGCCAAGCCCGCCCGGGTCGCGCACCCTTCAGTGACCGCCGCCAGGACCGGATTTGGTTCGTAGCGGCAGCGTGCGAACGGGATCAGGTTCGCCCTCCAGCACCGGCACAACCAGATTGCCGCTGACGATGCCGCCGATAGTGACATCGCTGTCCTTGCTGAAAGGAGTCTGACCGGGCCTGGCGCCGTTCACCGCCAGGATGAAGGCGATCAGGTTGAGATAGGTTTCCTGCGGCAGCGTGCCCGGCGCGTTCAGCGGCATGTTGGTCGAGGCGAAGCGGAAAAGCTGGTGGGTGCTTTTCGCCGCCCAGTCGTCGAGAAAGAAGGGACCGGCAAGCGGCGGCCCGCTGTTGCCCAAGAGGTAGGAATTGTGGCAGCCGCTGCAATAGGTGAGAAAGGCGTTCCGCCCGGCGCTGACTTGCGCCTGGGTGAAAGGACCAACCGCGTCTGCGGCCTGCGTGCGCCCGCCCAGCATCGCCGCTACCAGAAGGGCGAACAAAGCCACTATGCGTATTTCAACTGCCAAGAATTCCGCCTTGACTATCTATCGCGGCTTGATCATTTCCGTGACGCGGGCAATTCCCGTGTCGCCGGTGTACATATTGCCATCCTTGTCCCAGGCCAGAAAATTGCTTTCCCAGAACTGGCCTTGGCCGCTTCCCGGGCCGTTGCCGATGGCGGCGATCACATGGCCGTCACTTGGGTCCACTTTCAGAACCTGACCGTCCATGCCGCTGCTCACCCACATCTGTCCCCGCGCGTCAAAGCCGATGCCACAGGTCAGATTGCGCATCTGGATGGTTTTGACGAATTCTCCGTTGGGCTTGTAGACGACCAGACGATATTCCTCCCGGTCGCCGATCCAGATATAGCCGGTCTTGGGATCCACAGCGACGGCATGCGCCATGCTGAAGCGTCCCTGGCCGACATGGTTGCCGTAAATCTGGTTGACGAAGCGGGCGTTCTTGTCGAAATGCAACACGCGCGCGGCGCCGATATTGTCCGTCGCATCCGGACCATCCACGTCGTTGGGGCTCTCATTGGCATGTCCTTCGGCGACAAAAAAGTCGCCATTCGGGGCGAAGGCGATGTCCATTGGCTGCCAAAGCAGTTTCTGGCCACGGGCTTCGTCCCAATCGCCCCGATGCCCCATAACGCCAAGCGTCATGAGGAGCTTGCCGTCGGGGCTGATTTTTTCCACCACCGAGGCGTTGGAGTCGGTAATCCAGACATTATCCTGGGCATCAATCCGCATGCCGTGCGACTTCAAAAGGTGACCCGTTACGTCCTCGCCCACGGTCATGATCAACTTATGGTCGGGTCCGAATTTGAACAGGGACGGTCCCCCTTTCAAGGCGCGCTCATAGACCCAGAAATTTCCTTTGGAATCGGCGCCCACGCCCAATACGCCGACGGCTGCCGGCAGTTGAAAGGGATAGGTGAATGTATAGCCCAGCGTCTGCTTCCACTGGACGCGCTGCAGCAAGCTGCGGTCGCCGCGGGGACCCGATGGCGTGCAAACCGGCGAACCCGCGCAGGCCGGCACGCCCATGGCCAGGGGAGGCGGCACCGACGCAATCACGGTCTTGCATTGGCCCGACAGTTTTTCGGTATTATGCGCCAGGCAAAAATGGGCCGCAGCCCCGGTCAATCCGGTGCAAAGTTTGGCGATATCCCCGGCGCATCCGGCCATGGGATTGGACTGGGCCGACGCATCCCGGCGGGCGCTCGGCACGGTAAACCAGGGGGGCGAACCCTGGGCCTGCGTCGCCGCAAATCCCGGTGCAAGCAATACAATACCAACGGCGATGGCGGTAAGAACACGAACATGAAGCCCGTTCATTTCAACCTCCCCAAAGTTACGCCTCTAATACGGTGACGGGCGCAGTGTTTCCCGCACACCGGATTTAACATCGGAAACGTTGCTCCTGTCACGGGTTTCAGCATTGTCGGGTTTAACTCGGCCGTCCAGCTTGTCATTCCCGCGCAAGCGGGAATCCAGCGGGCGAGCGCCAGCGGGCCATTTAAAGACTCCTCATCCTGAGCCTGCGAAAGGTGAGGCTCCGACGGCAGTCCCTTCAGCCCGCGTCCAATGCGCGTCATCGATTCCGCCGCGACTCTGGTTCCGGAGCTGGAGCGGGCGGGCGCGGCGATTGCGCTGAATCAACCGGCGCAAGGGCACAGAAGATAATGCAAATCCTGCCAGAGGACTGTTCAGTGAAACCCGAACAGACCCGTGGCAACGGATGAGACGACCAGCAGATAGAGCGTAACCAGGATCGGGCTCAGCGAAGCCAAAGCGTCGATCTCTTCCAAGTTCTGCTTGATTTGGCTGTTCGGCAGCATCTGGACCTTCTGCGAATCGATACCCAGAAGGGAAGTTAGAGGTAAATAAAGACACTTCTGCAATTGCGGGGGTCGGTGGAGGAGATAACAAAGAAAATCGTACCCTACCTCGAGGCAGCCAATGGCGGGATGTTTTGTGCCTCATGCATCGCAGCCATGATCGCCTTGCCACGGTCCAATTCCATCGCAGGACGGATAAGGTGCTGCATTCAAAGCAATTGCAAAGGGGAAGCGGTGCCTGCGCCCTCTGCAAAGCAGCCAAAACCGTAACCACGGCCCGTTGATTTGCAGGCCCATCTACCCTGGTCGGCGAAGCGGCCGGCACCGCCAAGGCGGGACAGCCCGCCAGGGTAATCAGACAAAACCCGCCGGCCCTTGCGGGAACCGGCGGGGTCATAAGGCTCAGAATTATTGTTTTATTTGTTGAACACGTCGGCGCCGAAAATGGCCCCGGCCAGACCCGGCTGGGCCGCAAAACCCAGATGCCCCTGGCCGTCGTCGCCACCCGTCTTGATATGCAACAGGTCTTCATAGCTGCGCAGTGCCGAGAAATGGTTGTACTGGCCCGTGGTGTTGACCGAGCCCGGCTTGATGAGCTTGGCGTTGAACAGCACCGCGCCCACCTGGCCACCGCCGGGATAAATGCCTGTTTTAGTCGGCGGAGTCTGAAGGTGGAGGATGCCCAGAATCGGGCTGTAGCCGAAATTGGTGAGATTCGGGCCGGTCGGATAATTGCAGATACCGGTGTCGGCGGAGAGTGTGGTGTTACAGGCCGCTGTGTCCAATGCGCTGCCCTCGTCAAAGGTCAGTACAACCAGCATGTGGCCGCTTTGATAGGCTGGCGAGTTAAAGATCATCGGCATCCAGTGCTTGAACCATAGATCAGCCCCTGCCAGGCCGCCGACACTGCCGCCTTCGGTGTTCGGACCCTTGCACGTCGCATCATGGCCGTCATTGCAAAGGTTCGGTGTGACGAACATGAAGTTGGGCGTCGTCCTGTCGTTCCGCAAGTCGGCGTAGAAATGGCCAGAGAACTGGTCTGAGCCGCCCGGACCCGTTCCGACGCTGACGGTGCCCAGCGGCACGACATGGGCGTCGCAACGCGCCTGGTTGTCGATAACGCTGTGGAAATACATGAATCCGTTGTGCCGGGTCGCGTACTGATCCTGCGCGGTCGCGGCATTGGTATTATCCGCGCCGTTCAGCGGAGGATGGCCGCAATCAAGGCCGCCCATCGGGTCGGCATCGCCGACTTCGCGACCGGTCGCCGTGTTACCCATGTCCTCAGAGTATTGGCGCCAGAAAATTCGTCCGGGTCTGTAGACGACGCCGCTCGACGTGAAACGTACCTGATGGTCGCGCTCGTCGAGCTGGTCGCCAATGGTGCGCGCGCCGTGCGATGCGGCTGTCGTTCGAGTGGCCGCCCTGGGCAACGGATAAATGCAGCCATCGCCGTCGACTTGGCCCGGATTGAGACCGGACATGTCATCGCTACCCGGAGTGACATCGAAATACTGGCCGACGAAATCTCCACCTGCGAGTCCGGCCGCATTTATGCAGTCGCTGTTGGTCGAGGGCGCCGATCCCTGACCCGATATCTGGGCGATGTAATTGTCGAGGCTGACATGGCCAGTCGCGAACCAGTTCGGGATCAACTCGCCCTGACCCAGCAGCGTTGTATTGAGATAGTGCGCGGGCGAGGTGGGACCGAACGTGGTACCATAGCTCTCATTTTCGAGTTGGATGACGAGAATGTTACGGATGGTATTCTCCGGCTTCTTGGAAGCTGCAAAAGCCGCATCGACCGGCACGCCGAGACATAGTCCGGCGACAGCCAAACAGGTGAGGGCGCGGCGACCGATAGCCCTCAACGGGCGAGCAATATTCATATTCTGGCTCCTCTTAGACCTAATTCAAAAGCCGCTTGTGGACGCCTCAAACGACTGCGCCGTTTCAGGTCCGTCAAATTTTTGTGAACCAGTATTTATTCACATGGATGCGGTCAAAGCGCCTGCGCCTGGCGGGAAGCCAGTGGTGGGATAAATCGGAGATGTTGGAGCGGGTGATTATGTCCGCTTTGGGTCAAAAGGGGACATGGCACGTCGGTAACGGCGCAGCCGATGATGACTATCGACGCGATGGATTTTTCCGTATCAGCCGTAGCGCAGTTTGAAAAATAGAATTATCCCAGACAACACCAAGCAAAGGCTATTGGAGGCGATGATCGCGCCATCGTCAAGCGCGATCCCATATATAAGCCATAATGCAGTTGCCAAGACCATCACCGAAAACATTCCCAGAGAGATGTCATGAGTTGATCGTGTGCGCCAAGTTCGGACTACTTGGGGCAAGTAAGCGACCGTCGAGCATAGGGCTGCCGCCGATCCGATAAGCGTAACCAACGACATTATGCTGCGTCCTTGCCTGATTGTTCATACGCGAGCCCGAAGCATCGCGTTAATCTGCGAAGCGGACTCGGACAGAGTTATTGTTTGTGCGATGTTTCTAAGCATTCGCAGCTCTGCTGTTGCTCCGGTCCAAAAGCCATATTTTATGCTTTTGTAGGGACTGCGAACGTCATCCCATGGCACAACCTTGATGCGACTTCCGAGCTTGGTAAGAAGCTTGTTCATGTATACTTCCAACCCGAAGCCCGGGAGTGCTTCAATTTCCTCAAGGCTCCCTGCAATCATTTCACGATGCAGCACGCGCTCACCAGATACATAGTCCAGACCCAACCATCTCCACGGGAGTAAGGCGTTCCCGCGCAGACTTATGCTAAAATCCGCTCGGCCCTCCAATACCGGAGTCATGAGATCCGTTAATCGATCCGCTGAAAGACCAACCAGATCAGCATCGAGCAAAAGTAGCACCGAACCATGTGATGCCCGGACACCATCACATACGGCCCTGCTTTTCCCTTGATTGGCGGCCTTGACAATTACCTGAACGGAATCAAATTCCAATGCGACGCTTGACGTGTCATCAGCGGAGCCGTCATCGACGACAATTATCTCGTCAATTAGTGGATGCCTGGATACAACTTCCAGGACTGCTCCGATGCGCTCGGCCTCGTTGTAGGCAGGGATGATGCAGGACAGCGCGACCATTATTCAGGCCTGTTCTGGTTGGTGGTTTTCGCACCTAATCGCTTTACAAGGCATAGGTTTCCTGCGGGCCTAGGGATAGGGAACAAATATGTAAACTTTGTGACGGCGGAGGCGCACGCGCTTTATCCTCAATGGCGGACAGCAACCGTTCGCCTTTATTCATCGGGATGAATGATTGCGTGGGATCTTACAGCACAAGTTCATGAAATGGACACGCGAATCAGGCAGTCAAGTCAGCGACTCAGTCTCGGGTGATGGGTGACGGATTCAACCGCTATCGAACGCGTGAAAACGCTTTTCCTCTCTGATATTCATCTGGGTACCCGCGGTTGCCAGGCCGACGCGCTCCTTGGTCTTCTCAAATACTACGATGCGGAGACGATTTTTCTGGTGGGAGACATCATCGATGGATGGCGCCTAAAGTCAGTATGGCACTGGCCTGCTCTGCACAATGTCGTACTTCAAAAGCTTTTACGCAAAGTACGTAAAGGCACACGCATCGTCTATGTCCCTGGCAATCATGACGAATTCATGCGCGCATATGTCGGAGAGGATTTCGGCGGCATCGAAATTGCCGAAGAAGCAATCTATGAGCTAACGGATGGCCGCAAAGCGCTTATCCTTCATGGCGATAAGTTCGACATGGTCGTGCGCAACATGAAATGGCTCGCGCATTTGGGCGATTGGGCATACGATTTTGCAATCGTCATCAATCGCTATCTTAATTTTGCGCGGCGTCAATTTGGCATGCCTTATTGGTCTTTTTCAGCCGCATCCAAAGCGATGGTTAAACAGGCCGTCAGTTTCATCGCCGCGTTTGAGGATGCTGTTGTTGCAAATGCAATGCAGCAGGGAGCGCAAGTTGTGGTCTGCGGTCACATTCACCACGCCGCCTTACGGCAAGTGGGCCTGGTAACATACGTCAACTGTGGCGACTGGGTCGAATCGCGCACCGCGATCGCCGAACACCTTGATGGACATCTTGAACTGATACGCTGGGATGAAATCGCGGTACGACATGAGCTTGCTGCACCGTCTGTCGCAGCGGCGCTTCAGCCAGCGGCCTGAATGAGACAAACGGCTATTCGAGAGTTTCACCGGCAAGCCGAGATGGCCATCGAGAGATTGGTGGATAGAATTTCGAGGGCGATAACGAAGCGTACGCAGCTTGAAGCACTGTCGATCATGAATGTCGGTTCCTGACCCGAAGCGGTCTTCGAGGTCCGGATCCCTCTGGCATCGCCAAATTCCAACATGGCCGCTTCGGCTTGCCTCCCGCGGGTGCAGCGCACCATTTGTCAAAACCGCCGTTCGCAGCCATGTTTTTCGACCAGAGTGCGCCAGGACGCCGTGGGCGCTATATTGTCAGCCATTCGCAGGTATGAAATCGTGGCGACATAAAATCATGGAGGGACGCCGCTGGCGTTTTCTTCCCGGGGGAAAGGGAACACGAAATGTCCAATCACAAAATTACGATTCGCCGTTTGTCATCTATAGCGGTTGTCGCGCTGGCGTCCTTTATGTTCATGGGACAGGCGGGCGCGCAAAGCGGTCAGCCCTATGGCCAGCCTTCCACCGCCAAGGGCGACTGGCCGATGTATTTCGCCGATCCCTCCGGTTCGCGCTATTCGCCCCAGGACCAGATCAATGCCTCCAACTTCAACAAGCTGGAAGTCGCCTGGCATTTCAAGACCGACGCGCTGGGCGCCAAACCGGAATACAAGCTCGAAGGCACCCCCATTGAAGTGAACGGCACGGTCTATGCCACCGCCGGCTCGCGACGCGATGTGATCGCGCTCGATGCCAGGACCGGCGAACTGAAATGGGTTTACAGCCTGAATGAAGGCGCGCGCGCCTCTCTCTATGCGCCGCGCCAGCTCTCCGGCCGCGGCGTGTCCTACTGGACCGACGGCAATGGCGATGAACGCATCATCTACGTCACCACCGGTTACCGGCTGGTGCAGCTCAATGCCCATACCGGAAAGCCGATCGAATCCTTTGGCGATCATGGCATGGTGGACCTGAAAGTCGGCGCCTATACCGGCGTGATGGGGCAGCCGGGCGTCTACAAGCAGATCGACCTCACCACCGGCGAAATCGGCCTGCATACCACCCCCACGGTGGTGGACGACGTCATCCTCGTCGGCTCCTCCTTCAAGGAAGGGTTTAATCCTTTAACCCAGAACAATACCAAGGGCCTGACCCGCGCCTTTGACGCGAAAACCGGCAAGCTGCTCTGGACTTTCCACAACGTCCCGCAAAAAGGCGAGTTCGGCTATGACAGCTGGGAGAAGAACTCGGCCGACTTCAACGGCAACACCGGCACCTGGACCGGCATCACTGTGGATCGCGAAGCCGGTCTTGTCTATCTGCCGATCGAGGATCCCACCAACGATCTCTATGGCGGCAGCCGTCCGGGCAACGACCTGTTCGGCGACAGCCTTGTCTGCGTCGATATCCATACCGGCAAGATGAAATGGTACTACCAGATCGTGCATCACCCGATCTGGGACCTTGATCTGTCCTCGCCGGCGCTGTTGGTCGACATCATGGTGGACGGCAAACCAATCAAGGCCGTGGCCGTTCCCAGCAAGCAATCCTTTCTCTACGTGTTTGACCGCCTCACCGGCAAGCCGGTCTGGCCGATCGTCGAAAAACCCGTGCAGCAGAGCGATGTGCCGGGCGAGAAGACGTCCAAGACCCAGCCTTTTCCGACCAAGCCGGCGCCTTATGCGCGCCAACTGATTGCACAAGATGAGCTGGTCGATTTCACGCCGGACTTGCGCGCCCAGGCAGAGGCCATCGTCAAGAAATACTACAAGATGCCCACGACGCCCGTGTTCGCGCCTTCGGTTGTCAGCGATCCAAAGGGTGGCTTTCCCTCGGCAATGTTGGACATGAGCACGGGGGGCGGCGGCACCAACTGGCCGGGTGCCGGCTTCAATCCGGAAACCCATGTCGTGTTCGCGCCGGCGGCGAACGGCATGTCCATGAATGGCCTGGTTCCCCCGCCGGAAGGCCTGACCGACATGAAGTATGAATCGGGCACGGGCGGCCAGGTGTTCCGCATTGCAGGCGGTCCCGGGTTCGGCTCCCAGTCCGACGCGCCGGCGGTCAGCGCAGACGACCAGAAGCTCGCTGCGGTGCTGGCAGCTCATCCGCAAGTCGCGGTCGGCCCGCCGCCGCCGCGCAGCATCAACGGCCTGCCGCTGCTCAAGCCGCCATACGGCTTGCTCACGGCGATCAATCTGGATACCGGCGCCACGATCTGGCAGGTGGCGCATGGCGACACGCCCGATGAGATCAAGAACAATCCGGCGCTGAGAGGGATCAACATCCCCAAGACCGGCCAGGGGGGCAATGTGGGCGAGGTGGTCACCAAGAGTCTGGTGGTTATCGGAGATCCGCTTTATTCGACCCAACCGGGTCATCCGCGCGGTGCTTACCTGCGCGCCTATGACCAGAAGACGGGTCAGCAGGTGGGCGCGGTGTGGATGCCCGCGCCGCAATCGGGCTCGCCCATGACCTATAGCTTTGGCGGCAAGCAATATATCATCGTGGCGGTCAGCGGCGGCAATTACTCCGGCGATTACATCGCCTATAGTTTGCCCTCTGGCAATTGAGGTTGTTGGCGGCGAGTCGATATTCGACAAATTCACCATTGCGCGCGCGTGGGCCAAAAACGGTCTGCTTTTGGCGCAAAGCGGACATTGGCTGAATGTCTGCTTCTGACCCACCGATGGAACGCTATGCGGTTTGATGGATTACCTTTCCCTTGGGGGGCACCCGAACAGGGAATGGAACCCGATGAAACACATCGTCACGCCGATAATGCTCAGCACGTATTTGCTCATGACACCCGGCTTGGCTTTGGCCGCCAATGTCCACCTTTCCACAGGGACGACGGGTCAGCCCAGCCAAACGATTGGCACGCCTCAGACGGGGAGTGTCACGCCGGGCCACGCCAGCACGGCTCCAGGTTCAGCCTTCAACCCAAGTGGGAACGCGGGAACACACTACGCAGGCACCCAACCGCAGAACGCCAACAATCCGAAGAGCGTATCTCAGTACGATGTGGCCGGTTTTCAGCAATCCCATAAGTGACGGCATCGCGCATAGCCGAATATTGCGTCTGACTAACGATAAGGCCGGCAACAAGCATGGATAGGCCGCCGCACACCTGTCGGCGGGACCGGAAAGCCCTTTCCGGTACTGAGCCTGCCAAGTAGGTGTGGGGGTACGCGAATGTCCGCTTATGGCGCAAAGCGGATATTGCCCGGCCATTCCGGCTTGCTTTAATGAAACGCGAAATCGTCGCCGGTGGTGGGACGGCGGAGGTCGGGCCAGCCCTTGGCGCGCCTGTAATATACGATGTGCCGGCAATGCCCTGGTTGTTCCAGGCGCGCGGAACGCCCTTGATGCCGTTGTCGTCGGTGAGTTCACCGCTGAAGATGAAGTGACCGCGGTCGCCGCCGAAACCGAGGCCCGTGGTCAGCCTCACTCTGTAGTTATAATCGTCGCCATAGCTGGTCATACCACCGGAGATTTCGCCCTTCACGCCCTCATAGGTCTTGTCGAGCACGAAGTTGACAACACCCGCCAGTGCGTCGGAACCATAGGCGGCCGAAGCGCCGCCGGTCACCACGTCAACGCGGGAGACCAGGTCCTGAGGGATATTGTTGATGTCCACCAGGCCGGTGGCGGTCGAACCCACTGAACGCTAGCCGTCAACCAAGACAAGGGTGCGCACGCTGCCGATGTTGCGCCGGTTGAGGACGTTCAGGCCGGCCTGACCGCTGGAGCTTGAATGGGTGCCCGTATCCGGCGTGGCGCTGCCGAAGAAGCTGGGCATGGTGTTGACGTAGTCGGCCAGCAGGTTGCCGGTGCTGGAGGTTCCCAACTGCTGGGGGCTCACCACGGTGACCGGGGTCGGTGCCGAATAGCCATTGCGAACGATGCGGGTGCCGGAAACCACGACTTCTTCGATCTTGTCCATGGACGAATTGTCCGCAGCCTGGGCCATGGCGGAATTGGCTGCAAACGCCATGGTCGCAAGGACCGCAGCGGAAGCAGCAATCAATAGAAGGCGCCGGGACACGAACTGCATTGTTATTCCCCCCTTGAATCAATTGCTTTTCTACAAAATCAGCACCGCTGCCCGGCGGGGTCAACATGGAACGTCTGCGCTGTTCCATTCTGAGGAACGGGGGTGTCTTCTTGATCATGTTCGGCCCGGCGTGGCCCGGCGACTGACGCATCGTCTCCATACCGCCGCCGGGCGACAAAAAAGCCCCGCCGCGATAGCGACGGGGCAGCGGCAGGGAAATGCCAAGTGACGATCTCATCGCCCGCATGTGCGGCAGGGCATCGAGCTTCGCGGAAAAACGCCTTTCTGACGCCCTCGCCGGGCAGTCTATTCCGTCACCGGCGTTTCGGGACGCGGACCATAATGGGGAACAGGCATGCCCACCTCCAAGGCGCCAAGATCGGGTGCCGATCCGGCATACCCGTCCGTGACGTTGGGAATGACCTTGCCTTTGTCCACCGGGACGGAACCCGGCTTGAGGCGAAAGTCCATATCCTCGGCATTGTACAATTTCTGAACGGTTTTGATATCCCTGGCGTCGAGCTGCTTCACATTCATGAAGTCGCTATAGTCCACCAGAATGCTGTGCAGATCGTTGTGGGTGCCAGCGCTGTAGTCCGCCAGCGTGGTGTACTGATGCTTCGCAAGGGTGTTCGGAATGGGGTCGGTTGCGGGCCCGGTACCGTCTATCGAACCGGTCAGTTCCCGGTAATCCTGCATCATGCCCGGGGCCGGGGCGTTCCACACAAAGGCCGCCTGGGCGCCGGGATTGGGACGAAAGCCGTTGTAATCGATCTCGTCATAGCTGGTGTAGGTGTTGACCTGGAAAATCGGCGGGTGATCTTCCTCCTTGACATCATTCCCCGTGATCGCGTTCTCGCCCAGGATCAAATTGTTGAACATGTGCAGGTTCGCCGAGGTCGGGGCATTGAACTCCGAGAAGATCGTATTGTTGATGAACCAGACGCCCGGCGCGCCGGATGACATGCGCACCGAGCCGAAGGGCGCATTGTAGGCGATGTTGCGCACCCAATAGACCGGGCCGCCGATCGAAGGCTGGTTGCAGAAGGGATGCGAGGCGGAATTGATCATCATGTTCCGCATCGCACGGATATTATGCATCGAGCCGTCGATCTCGAACGAGTTATCATGCATGTTGGTCATGTAATTATTGAGATAGTCGATGGAGACGGTGCGGCGATCCAAAAAGTCGTGGGGCGGGTAGAAGGGCCCCTTCACAGCGTCGGTGCCGTCTGGATTGCCATAGGTTTCCACGTCAATGCCATCATGGAAGTTGGCGACATAATTGTACGCGATGACATGGCCCTGGCCGTAAACCCGCACGGCTGTATAGGACTTGAGCGGCACAGGAAAGGTCTGCCCGTCGACGAAGTTGAATTGATCCCAGAACGCGCCGTTCCAGCCCTGCAAATGATTGGGGTCGTTGCGGCCGATGAAATAATTGTCGGCGATATAGAAATCCTTCGAGGCCGAATTGCTGTCATTGATGCCCTGATTGATATTCTCAAAGCGGCAATGCTTGACGGTCAGGCCGATGGCACCGGTGAAGAATTGCACACCGGCCTGAATGGCGATTTCCGTATTGCGGAAGGTGATGCCCTCGAAATAATTGTATTTGGAATTGGCCACATTGAACAACGTGAAATTGCCGCGGCCGTCAAAGACCGCCGGGCCGTCACCCGCCGCCTTGATGACGATGGGCTTGTCCGCCGTGCCCTGGCCGAAGAGATAATAGGTTCCTTCAACGGGGCGGGTTGAACTTTGCCGTCCGTAAATGTCGTAAAATGACTGGTAGAGGCCGGCATGCACCAGGATGATGTCCCCGGCCACGACGCGCGGACGGTCCGCGAAGGATTCGTCGCCGCCCAGGCAGTGGTAATTGTAGGCGCAGTTGAGCCCAATATAAGAATTGGGCTCGCGCGGGCCTTTCCAACCCACCGGATAAACATGGTACACATGCCCGCCGGTGGCGGGTTTGGGCTCCCGCCGGGTCGAGACCGTCGCCATATGGGTGGCGCTGCCGCCATCGGGATCGCTGAGGATAAAGCGGGTTTCGTAGGTCGTGCCGGGTTCCAGATCCAGAATGCTGCCGGCAAACATGTTGGGCTGGACGACATTGATAATATGGTCGTCGTTCTTGGCGCTGCCCCAGTAAGTGTGCTCATGATAGATGCGCATCAGCGGCATCGCCGACTTCCATGTCGTCTCACCCTTCTTTCGGTAGGAGACCTCGACCTTGGCGTTGTGGTTGTCGTCGCCGGACACTACCCATTCAAAGCCAAGATTGATCAAGGTCGGAGGATCGACCAGGAATTCTCCCGCCTTTACCGAACGCACCTCCGGCGTCTTGGCGGGCTGCGCCTGGGCGCCGGCCGCAAAGACACAAAGTGCGAAACTCAGAAGCGGCGCCAATAGCTTGGTATTCATCTCAACATCCTCCCGGAATCTTATCGTGTCCGCATGATGGCCATGCGCCACCGGCTCTGTTTTACCCCAGGCCACGCGAACCTTGAATTGCCTGAAAACCTGCGATTCCCCCAGGGGACCGTCAACCTGGAAAACGGGTCCTGTTTCATGGTGCGGAACAAACATTGTCGCAATGCGTGTCCATAGCGGCGTGTTGGCCTGGCATTTCGGCGCCGGGCCGCATCGGTTCAAGATTATATCCTGCCAGCCGGAACGGATGCCTCCAGTTTGCCGCCCGGCTGGTCCGCTCGAACCGGGTGCGCCTTTTCCGGGAATTCAGCGGCTCAATCTTGGCATCTTTTGCAAATGCAGTTCGGGCGGCGACCATTTCTCAAACACGTCGTGCAGGTTTTGGACCAGCGAGCTTGCCAGGCTTTCCGTCAGGCGCTCCGAAGGGGCCGACACGCTGATCGCAGCAACGGGCGTATGCCCGCGCAAAACGGCGACCGCGACGCAGGAGATACCAATCTGATTTTCCTGCTCCTCAATGGCCCAGCCGCGCTGTCTGGCGATAATGACTTCGCGCCAGATTTCCTGCAGCGAACCCAGACTGTACGGTGTGCGCTGGGGCACCGGACCGGGAAACCGGCTCGCAAAACTCTCATAGTCGAGGAATTTCTGGGATGTTATTGCCCTGCCCAGTGCCGTTGACAGCGCCGGGTTGCGCCAACCGATATCCGACCAGGTGCTGGCAGCCCCTTTCGGTTCGACCTTGTCAACATAGACAACTTGGTCGCCCGACAGCGCCCCCAGGTGGCAAGTTTCGTCGATCCGGGCGCACAAGTTGCTGATCCCCTGATGCAAGAGACCGCGCAAATGCTTGCCGCGAAGATAGGAGTCCGCGACGTCCAAATAGGCCGCCCCGAGCATGTATTTGCCAAATTCGTTTTTCTCGACGAAGCCCCGGCGTCGCAAGGCTACCAGAGCCCGATGAACTGATGCCTTGGGAAGGTCCAGGCTTTCCGCAATTCTGGTCAGCGCGATGCCGTCCGATCCGGCATCACCCATTCGTTGCAGAATTCTCAAAGCCTTGTTTACACACTCCGACGACGCCATCACGAACCTGTAACGCCACATCCTTGAAGCAACTTTTTGCGCAACCGGCACTTAGCCGATATTATAAATCGCGCCTGTTGCGATGCCTGAACCGACGTTCCCCACCACCGTTATACACTATTCGTGCGCCTGTGCTTCGGTGCATTCGCGTGATGGGCGGTGGCCAGAACCGCTCACCATCTATTCAAACGGCCGGCAGATTTGCCGTCAATAATTGCTGCAATGCGGAAAGGAATTGAAACAACCGGATAACTAAGCACGTTAGTCGTTTCAACGCACCGCTTGTAGGGTTTCGCACTACAACTGCACGTGACACACGTGGCGATTTTCAACAGAACCGGCGCGATGCGCACGGCACTTGCAGGATGCCAAGTGGCTTTCAGCGCAGGCCAGGCAGCACGCAGATGATCTGCAACCTCGTCTGCCCACTCGCCCCGCATTGACCCTTGCGGCACCCGATAATAGGTTTCCGCGCACAAAAAAAGGGATCGCCATGAAAATTCGCACCGGTTTCTGCTGGGCCTTTGCCGCCCTGATGAGCCTTTCCGGTACCATGGCGCAGACCCCCGCAAGAGACCCAGCGCCGCCGCCGGACAGCTATGAAGGTCATCTGTCCGCCGCCAAGCAGGCAGCTGGTTTTGACTTCACCGGCACCCTGGCCCGCTTGTGCGTGGTGCCGTCCACCTCGTTCCAGGATGGCATCAAGGCTGCGGACCGCGACCGCTGGTATGCCGAGCCGGTAAAGGTATTCGACAATCTTTATTGGCTGGGAACCAAGATTCATTCCTCCTGGGCGCTGACCGACCCCAAGGGCATCATCATCATTGATACGCTGTACAACTATGCCGCTGAACCCGAAATCATCGGCGGCCTCAAAAAAATGCATCTTGATCCCAAGCACATCAAATACGTCATTCTCAGCCATGGCCATTCCGATCATGACGAAGGCGTCCGGCTGCTGCAGGATCGTTATAATGTGCGCGTCATCGCCGGCGGTCCCGATTGGGATTCGATGGAAAACGGCCCCGACATGCCGGGCGGCAAACCCAAGCGCGACATCGTCGCCACCGACGGCCAGAAACTCACCGTCGGCGGCAACACCGTCACCATCATCACCACCCCCGGACATACACCGGGAACGCTTTCCATGATTTTCACGGTGCGCGACCACGGCAAACCGATGGTAGTGGCCTATTCCGGCGGCACCTCGAACATTCCGCTGGTGCACAATCCGGCGGGGCTCGCCCAGTTCATCGACTCGCAGCACAAGATGGGCAAGGCGGCGGCGGACGCCGGCGCCAGCGCCATCATGGCCAACCATTCGGAGTTCGATAACGCCCAAATCAAGGTGCGGCTGCTGGCGGCGCCCAAGCCGGGCCAGCCTCATCCCTATGATGTGGGCAGCGATGGTGTGCAGCGCTATTTCAAGATGAGCGCCGAATGCGCCGAGGCGACGCGGCTTCAGGCGCTAGGCAAGGCGTCGCTAAGGCCCTGACTGGAATGGGTCAATTGGGAGCGCGCTGAAGACACGCATGCTTCCTGAGCTGCAAGGCGGCAATCTTACGGATGCCAGGCCCGCGTGACCTGTGTCTGTTCGCCCAACCCTTCGACTGACAGGCGCATCGTGTCGCCCGCCTTCAGGTAAAGCGGTGGCTTCATCCCCATGCCGACGCCGGGCGGCGTGCCGGTGCTGATGATATCGCCCGGCATCAGGGTCATGAATTGGCTGATATAGCTGACCAGCGTCTTGATACCGAAGATCATCGTGGCCGTGGTGCCGCTTTGGAAACGCTTGCCGTTCACCTCCAGCCATAATTTCAGATTCTGGGGGTCGGCGATTTCGTCCCGCGTCACCAGCCAGGGGCCGACCGGCGCGAAGGTATCGCAGCCCTTGCCCTTGTCCCACTGGCCGCCGCGCTCATTCTGATATTCTCGCTCTGAGACATCGTTGACGACACAATAGCCCGCGACATGGGAGAGCGCTTCTGACTCGTTCACATAAGAGGCGCGCATGCCGATCACAACGCCCAATTCCACTTCCCAGTCCGTCTTTCGGGAACCGCGCGGGATGACAACTTCGTCATTTGGGCCGGTAAGCGATGTCACGGATTTCAGGAACAGCACCGGCTCCTTGGGAATAGGCGCGCCGGCCTCGGTGGCATGGTCGGCATAGTTGAGGCCGACACAAACAATCTTCGGAACAACAGAAATCGGCACACCCAGGCGCGATCCATCGGGCACCTTTGGCAAGCTGCCGGCGTCAATCGCTGCAAGACGTCTAAGGCCCTCATCCGACAGAAAATCGGGCGCGATATCGGCGATCCGGCCCGACAGGTCGCGCAGCGCGCCCGATTTGTCCACCAGCCCAGGTTTCTCAGCGCCCGCGGCGCCCCAACGTGCGAGTTTCATATCAGCCTCTTGCCAATGTCAGTTGGACCAGCCGCCGTCAATCAGATGCACGGCGCCAGTGGTGAACGACGATTCATCGGACGCAAGATAGGTCACCAGCATCGCTATTTCCTCCGCCAGGCCCAGGCGCCCCATGGGCTGGCGTGCGCTAAAGGTAGCGCGGACATTTTCCACGCTCTGGCCGGAACGCACCGCCTGATCGGCGATGCGCTGGCGCAACGACGGCGACTCCACGGTGCCGGGGCAGATGGCATTGCAGCGTATGCCCTGGGTGATGAAATCCGCGGCAACCGATTTGGTCAGGCCGATCACCGCCGCCTTAGAGGCGCCATAGGCGAAGCGGCCGGGCGCCCCCTTCACGCTGGAGACCACAGAGGCCATATTGATGACGGAAGCGCCCCGCCCCGATGCCAGCATCGCCGGCAGGAATGCGCGGGTCATGCGCATCATCGCCGTGACATTAAGATCAAAGCTGATGTCCCAATCCTTGTCGCTGCAATCCAAGATCGTGCCCGCTGCGACGTAGCCGGCGCAATTGAACAGCACGTCGATCGCATCCAGTTTTTTGGCCAGCGCGGTGACGGCGGCGGCGTCCAGCACGTCCAGTATCGCGGTACGGATGCGTCCATCTTCGCCGCGCAAGCTTTCCAGCGCCGCCGCGTCACGATCCGTCGCCCAGACCATGCCGCCTTCCCGCGCCAGCATCAGGGCCGAAGCGCGTCCGATGCCATTGCCCGCCGCCGTTATCAGAATTTTCTTGCCGTGAACCCGTGTCATCTCGTTCCTCAAAGCACAACCCCGCCCTGCGCGCCAGTTCCGGGTCCGCGGGCCGAAGCTGAACAGCTCGCCCCCGCAACGTCAATATATGACGCGGCCCGACAGATCGAACTGATTCATAAATGACGTCCTCGGTGTCGCCTGGCGGAACACGGAAGTGTACAGGGATTAAGCAAGGCGCTAATTTACGCCCGGCGGGGAATACCAAAAAACCAGAGGCCCAACAACAGAACAACACGCCATTTCCTTCCAGCCGGCTTCAAAATTGGGGAAAAATGACGATGGCAAACACATCGAAGGTGCGCACGTTTCTGGTCCTTTGGCTTTTCGTTCTCAGCGCCGTGGCCTTTCTGGATCGCACCAATATTTCCGTTGCCGGCGTGGAGATGGTGCGCGAATTCGGGATGGACCGGATTCATCTTGGCTGGGTTTTCAGCGCCCTCCTGCTCGGCTACGCGGCATTCCAGGTACCGGCCGGCTGGCTTGCCGTCCGTTACGGGCCACGCAAGACACTGGGCATCGGGCTGGTGTGGTGGAGCGTGTTCGGCGTTGGCACCAGCCTGGTTTCGCCGGCATTCGGCAGCGTGCTGCTGCAGCTTGTGATGGTGCGCTTTGTGCTGGGGCTCGGTGAAGCCCTCATGTATCCGTCGGCGAACCAGTTCATTGCCACCTGGATTCCGCAGCGCGACCGGGCCAAGGCCAATGGCTGGCTGTTCGCGGGCGTTGGCGTCGGCGCCGGGCTGACACCGCCTTTGGTGACAGCGATCATGCTGAACTTTGGCTGGCGCGCATCCTTCTGGTTTTCCGCGGCCATCGGGCTTCTCGCCGCGGCGGTGTGGTATCTCGCAGCCAGGGACCTGCCGGAACAACATCCCGGCGTATCACCTGGCGAACTTGCCTATATCCGGGCCGACACGGCAACGCCGCGGGCGTCACGGCATGCACCCATACCGTGGCGCCGCATATTGTCGGACAAGGGCGTCTGGATGCTGTCGGCATCCTACTTCGCGTTCGGCTATATCGCCTTCATTTTTCTGTCATGGTTCTTTATTTATCTCGCCGACGCGCATGGCCTGAAGCTGGGCAAGAACGCGGTTTATTCGACTCTCCCTTTTATTTCCATGACCGTTTGCTGTTTGGGTGGCGGCGTCATCAGTGATTGGGTTTCGCGCGTGCATGGTCTTTACATGGGCCGCTCGGTCTTCGCCTGCGGCGCGCTTTTGCTGTCGGCGGTTTTCCTGGTTCTCGGCTCCCGGGCCAATGGCGCATTGGCCGCAACCGTCATCCTGGCCGGCGGCGCGGGATCCCTCTATTTATGCCAGGCATGTTATTGGGCCGTCAGCGCGGATTTTGCCGGACAACATACGGGAATCGTTTCCGGAGTCATGAACATGAGTGGCCAGATAGCAGGCGCGATCACGGCATCGCTGACCCCCTGGATTGCGGCGCGGTTTGGCTGGCCGGCGGCATTTTACGTCGCGGCTGGATTTGCCGTATTCGCAGCGTTGACTTGGCTTTTGGTCAATCCCGGGCGCGTGCTGAATGCGGAACCATGACCGTCTGTTGCTTCATGGCGGCCATAAGGAAACATCACCTTGATGCGCCGGTTCTGTTCCCGCTCCGGAATATCGTCAATTGTTATTTCGAGATTTTCAAATCGACCGTCCGCCCTGCTGGATCGGGAATGTCTTGCGTAGCTATTTGCAGCCTCATCCAACCTACCAAGCGCCCAAAGGGTTATGAAAAAAGCCTGATGAATGCGAGATCGTCAAACGCTCGGATGCTCCAAGCGTTCTCTGATCGTTTGCCATTCCAAACGCTATTTTATCTCTATCGCTCTCCTCGACTTCGATCTCCACCCGATAGTAAAGTAGCAGGAGGCGTACCGGGGAGGTAGGGGATGCAGCGTTACGTCCTCATGCTAGTGATCACGGCATTGGGCATAGCCACCGCCGCCCTGGCGCAACCGGCCGCGAAAAGTTCAGAGGAATGGCCCACCTACGGCCACGACTATGGCGATACACGTTCCTCGCCGCTGACCCAGATCACGCCAGACAATGTTGCCGATTTAAAGCCAGCCTGGACTTTTCACATGAGACCGCCCGGGTCTGCCCCCCGGTTCATAGCCTCTGAAGACACGCCTCTGGTGATCGACGGAATCATGTATCTCTCCACGCCCTATAAGCGCGTGGTGGCGCTTGAGGCGCAAACCGGCATAGAGAAATGGGCCTATGAAGTGCCGAAGGGCGACCAGCCTGCGACGCGCGGCGTTTCCTATTGGCCCGGTGCAAAGCCCGAGATCGTATTCGGCACCACCACAGGATTGCTGATCGCGCTGGAAGCCCGCACCGGAGCTCCGGTTAAGGGTTTCGGGACCGATGGCGTGGTCGATCTACGAGCGTCGCCGGCTGTGATGCAGGGCTTTCCCGACGGCTATTTCGGTGTCACATCCGCGCCCGTCATCTATAAGGATCTCATCATCACCGGTTCGCGCGTCCAGGAAATTCCGGTGCAGGGCGTGTCGGGTCAGGTACGGGCCTTCGATGTGCGCACGGGGAGGGAAGTCTGGCACTTCAATGGGATACCGCAGCCTGGCGAAAAATTCCATGATACTTGGGAGGGCGACAGCTGGGTCAGGCGTTCCGGCGTCAACGTTTGGGTAGGCGTGACGCTGGATGTCAAGCGCGGCATCGTTTATCTGCCGTTCGCGGCCCCAACATTCGATCAATACGGTGGCGATCGCAAAGGCCAATCGCTGTTCAGCAATTCGCTCGTCGCCGTTGAAGCCGCCACTGGAAAATATCTCTGGCACTTTCAAGTCGTGCATCACGATCTGTGGGACTATGATCTACCGGTCACGACACTTGTGGATGTCCGGAAAGATGGTCAAACCATTCCCGCCATCGCGGTGATGAGCAAAGCCGCGCTGCTGTTTCTGCTCGATCGCGTTACCGGCAAGCCGCTCTACAATATCAACGAAGTGCCGGTTCCCACCGATACCGACCTGATCGGCGATGCGCCGTCGCCCACCCAGCCTATGTCGGTGACCCCGCCCCTGGGACGCACATCCTTCACCATGGCCGACATCGCGACCGTGACACCCGAACACAGGGCCTTCTGCGAGAAGCTGATCAAGGACCTGAATGTCGTGCCGGGCAGTTTTTTCCAGCCGCAACGCGCGGATTCAGCGGTCGCGCGCTTTCCCGGCTCCTGGGGCGGAATCGACTGGAGCCATGCGTCCTTCGATCCGAAGACCGGCTATTACATCGTCAACAGCAGCGACATAGGCAGCCCGCAGGTGATGCTTCGCCATCCGGACGGCACCTATGACCTTCGCGACGGATATATCTGGTTCTGGGACAAGTCTACGCGGATGCCATGCCAGCAACCGCCCTGGGGCAGCTTGTATGCCGTCGACGTGAACACCGGCAGGGTTGTCTGGCGCAGCAATTTGGGCGTCACCGACGGCCTTCCGGATCCCAACACCGGCCGGCCGAATGTGGGCGGCCCGATCACCACTGCCAGTGGCGTAATCTTCATCGGCTCCACCGACGATAACAGGCTGCGCGCGTTCGACACCAAAAGCGGCAAGGAATTATGGACGTACAAATTGCCTGCTTCGATCTACGGCACCCCGCTGACCTACAAGGGGAAAAACGGCAAACAATATCTCGCCGCTGTGAGCACTGGCGGATTCTGGGGCTCGGCGGCGAGCGCTGACGATGTCACCGCCTTTACACTGCCGTGAAGCTTGTAATGATCACGGCAAATCACCCAAGCATTCAGAAGACTATGGCCAACCGCCTGGACCTTGGACGTCGGACGTTTATGGGGGGCGCTGCTGCCGCCGCCACGCTGGCCGCCACCCAGGCAACCGCAAAACCGGATACGATTCCGATAATTGATACGCATGTGCATCTGTTCGATCCGCGACGGCCGCAAGGTGCGCCCTATACGGGACCTAAAGGACAGCCGCCCCAGCTCGCTCTCCCGGAAATTTATCGCAGGCTTGCCATGCCCACCGGTGTCGTGGGCGCCATCGTGGTTGAGGCCAGCAGTTGGATCGAAGACAATTTGTGGATTTTAGAGCGGGCCGACAGCGACCCGTTATTTGTTGGCGTGGTGGGAAGCTTGGAGCCCGACAAACCGGAATTTGCGGAATATCTTACTCGCTTCGCCAAGAATCCGCTGTGGCGCGGTATCCGTTATGCCCGTGTCTGGAATATGGAAGGCGCCAAGCAGGTGCTCAAACCTGGCATCGTCGACGGTCTCAAATTGCTGGCCAATGCGGATCTGGTGTTGGATATGGCCAATCCGTCATTGCCATTGCTGCAGGGTGCGCTGATGGTAACTGATGCGGTGCCGAATCTGCGTGTGGTGATGGATCATATGCCCTCGCTGGACACGACGCCGGAAACTCAGGACCTTTACGACAAGCTGATCGGTGAACTGGCACAGCGGCCAAATTTCTTCATAAAGTTGTCGCAGGTGATCCACACCGACAATAAAGGCGTCATCGACACGAGCCTTGCGGCGCATCGCGACCGCCTCGATCTTCTCGTCGCCAAATTTGGCGGCGACCGCATCATGTTTGGCGGCGACTGGCCCAACAGCGTCGGCACGGCCACCATCCCGCAGGCGGTTTCGGTCATGCGTGAATATTTCGCCGGCAAGCCACTGGAGGAAGCCGAGAAATACTTTTGGCGTAACTCGATGCGAATCTACAAATGGATCAAGCGTACTCCCAACCAACCTGGGTGACATCAGATCCACCTGGTAGCGGCAATTCTCGCGAATTTGAAATGTGACGCTCAGGTCCAATTGTGGTCCAACAGTTTCTCGTGAATAAATGTGCAGCTATGCGCGGGGGGCGGCCGCAAATAGAAATCTGCGGTCGAAACAGGGTCTGGCCCCACTTCCCATTGCGGGTGCGCGTCCTGTCCAGGCCACCGCCCACATGGCGGCGGTCCTATGCGCTGGCAGCCTTTTGTAACCAGTTTAGATATCGCCATTCATTGAACGATGTGGGTCCTGCCGGCCCCCAACCCTTTATTCGCCTGTGTTCGCACATGTCCGCGAGTACAAAATCACCGCGGCAGCGGCTAGCAATTATTACCCGTTATCGAATGTCCGCTTTTGACCCAAAGCGGACCCTGCCGTTTGTCGATTCAGGCCTGGAGTTCGTCGCCATGAAATGTATTGGCGGAAGATCGCAGGCCGCCGGTCGAACAGTCCGGGACGTGACCTTCAGTCCCGCCTAGTTTCGCCCGACAAACGAACTTCGGGAGAACTCACATGCATCGCAACATCGCTTCTCTGCTTCTAGCCGCGGGTCTGATCGTTATTGCCGCCCCGGCCGGTGCGGCCGAGACACGCAGCGTCCTGGTCCATACAGACGACATCAGCCTCGCCAGCGAGGCCGGCCGGGCGGCGCTGCGTCAGCGTGTCAACAACGCTGTTCACGAGGTTTGCCAGGTCACCGGCTGGGGTTTTACCCTTGCGGCGGAGCGGGCCCAGGAGGCGTGCAGCGAAAAGGCGTTGGCAGCCGCAATGCCCCAGGTTGATGCGCTGGTTCAGGCGGCGCAGACCAATCGCGTAGCAGCCAATCGGGGCGTCTCGGTTTCCAGGCAGTAAACATCGGGGCATGGCCGCCGTAGCTGGATCAGGAACTACGGTCCCGGTCCACCATGGCGCGGGCGTTGGCGAGATAGGTGCGTCCCACACGCAGCCAACGCCCATCCCTGAGCTGCGCCTCCCAGGCACCTGCCTCGTTGTGCCGGAAACTCACGATGCGATCGCGCCTGACCAGAGTGGAGCGGTGCAGGCGCACGAACTCGGACGGATCCAATTTGCGTTCCAGCCCGGAAATGGTTTCGTGCAGCAGGTATGATCGCGCCCCGATATTGAGGCGCATATAATCGCGCTCGGCTTCGATAAGGTCGATGTCGCCCGCCTTGACGCGGATTACGCCGCCACGATGCGGCACCCAGAATTCCCGCGCCCAGGGCACCGGGGCCACGGCCTGGGCCGCGGCGCCGGCCGATATCCCGACGCGGGCCCCGATGCGGTCAATCGCGCGCGCAAGGCGCTCGGCCTCCACCGGCTTCAGCAGATAATCCACCGCGGCCACATCGAAAGCCGTCACGGCGAATTCATCGAACGCGGTGACGAAGATCAGGGCGGGCGGTGAAGAGCGGCCAGCCAAGGTGCGGGCCACGGCCATCCCGTCCAACCCCGGCATCTGGATATCCAGCAGGATCAGATCAGGTTCCAGGCTATCCATCAGGCGCAAGGCGCTGGCGCCCTCGGCGGCGGTGCCGATCAGGCTGAGGCGGGGAATACGCGCGCACAGGATCTGCAGCCGCTCGATTGCAAGCGGCTCGTCATCCACGATCAGCGTTCTGAGTGTTTCACCCATCGGAAAGCATGGGCATGACGAGGCTAACACGAAATCCGCCGCCATCGCGCGGGCCATGAACGGCGCGGGCAGCACCGTCAAAACGCGCCGCCAACCGATCGGATACATTCTTGAGGCCGACTCCGACACCCCGGGAAATATCGCCGCCACTTTGCGCGTCGTCTTCCACCACCAAATGGATGAATCCGTTCTCAGCCCAGGCCCGGATCGCCAGGGTTACGGGCTTGCTGCTGCGCGCCACGCCGTGCCGGATCGCGTTCTCGACCAGGGGCTGAAGGATCATGCCGGGAACACGCGCATTCTGCAGGGCTTCCGGCACGTCCATCAGGACCGACAACCGTTCGGGAAAGCGAACCCTTTCTATCTCCAGATAGAGGCGCTGCATGTCGATTTCGTCCGACAAGGCAACGTCCGCGGCGGGATCGCCGGTGAGGCTGCTGCGGAAGAACGTCGCCAGGTTGGTGATCATGGCCTCGGCCTCCCTGGTGCGCTGCCGGAGGACCAGGGCGGAAAGTGCGTTGAGGGTATTGAACAGGAAATGCGGATTGATCTGGTAGCGCAGCGCCCGCAGCTGCGCTGCCTGGGCCTGCAAACGATAGGCGGCGGCGCTGCGTTCGGCCTGGCCGACCCTGGCGGCATAAGACAGAGCCACATAAAGCACGCACCAGGAGACGATGAAAAAATACCAGCTGACCGCCAGATCCAGGAGCACGGAGACAGCGCCGCCATGCTCGCTATGCAGCTGCGCAATCTCCTGCACGAGGATATCGGGAGGCGCCACCATGTAGAAGGCGGCATAATTGATAGTTGCGTAAATGGCGGTGGCGGGAATCGAAATCAGCAGCGCCGTGGTCACCATGAAGCGCATGGATCTCGCTTCCAGGTGGCGCAGGATCAGGTACATCACGAACGTTATGGCGATGCCCGCCAGCGTGACCCCGCTGCGGAGGCCCATCATTTCCAGTTGACCGGGCTCGGTCTCGATCGCCATCCGTGCCGTATTCAGGACAAAATAAAAGGCCCATAGGGCGAGGATGGATTTGATCGCAACGCCCCGGTCCACATGGAGGGGCGGGGCGGCATTTTCGCGCGTGTCTGTCGGCGATGTAGCGGCGGTCATAGGCCAACTTAGCGCACCCTGTGCCCGCAAAAAGGAATTGCTGGCCGCCGCTGGTCGAATCCTGAGGACGTTTCGTCGAATGCCCGCTCGAATGGCCCAGTACCATCAAGGCAGAATGCCAGCCCAGCAGCGACCAGGAATCCTGCGCGAGCTTAAGGGTTTGATTTGCCAGCCGCTTTCAAGATGTTGAGGTATGCATAAATTGATTCCTCTGCAAGTGGAAATGACCAATTTTCAGAGGGCCCAGGCGGCGTTCAGACCCCTGGGATTGGGTAATCGCGCCTTGCACGCCCTCATCCGCGGGGGCGTCTGGTCACTGGGCGACCTTTCGGCGCTGACGGAGCGTCAGGCGCTCAAGATATACGGCCTGGGTTCAAAGACGCTCAGCCAGATCCGGCCTTTTCTGAAGATCGAAGCGCCGGACGGAATGGAGTCCCTGGAAGACAGGACCATCTCGATAAAGTTCGATGCGAAAACCATCGCTGACATCGATAGTTGGCTCGACACGCAGGCGGCGATAACGTCCCGCGCGCTTGCCATCCGTCATCTGGTGTCGCAAGCCCTCAAAGTCGCTCTCAAATCAGCCTCGGGGCGATAATGCCGGCGGGCCGGGAAGCCCAGCAGGAACGGATCGAAAAAGCGGCAATTTCCGCGCTTTGATCCCGTAAAATCGCAAGAAAGTTGCCAGCGGCCAAGCCATCTGCCTCAATGGCACCCGGGGAATTTCCGGGGACAATGATGGCCAAGAACAGCGACACGGTCTTTTTCGGGCATCCCGTCGGCCTGGCCTGGCTTAGCGCGGCGGAATTCTGGGAGCGTTTCTCCTATTACGGAATGCAGGCGTTGTTGGTGCTCTACATGACGCACAGCATCCTGCTGCCGGGTCATGTGGAGCATGTACAAGGCTTCCCACCTTTCCGCAGGGCCATCGAGTCGGTTTACGGCACCCTGTCACCCCAGGCCCTGGCCTCGGCGATATTTGGGCTTTACGCGGGGCTGGTCTATCTGCTGCCGCTGGCAGGCGGATTGCTCGCCGATCGCGTCTTGGGGCGTACGCGAACCGTGGTGCTGGGCGCCAGCTTGATGACGCTGGGCCATTTTCTGATGGCGTTCGACGCCAGCTTCCTTATTGCCATGCTGTGCCTAGTCCTTGGCGTGGGCTGCTTCAAGGGCAACATCTCCTCCCAGGTGGGCGACCTCTATGCGCGCAACGATCCGCGCCGCGGCAATGCGTTCCAGATATTTTTGCTGGTGGTGCAGATCGCGGGCATCGTCACGCCGCTGGTCTGCGGCACGCTGGGCGAAGTCTATGGCTGGCACTGGGGCTTCGGAGCCGCCGGTGTCGGCATGTTGATCGGAATGAGCGCCTATCTCACGGGGCGCTATGCGCTGCCGCAGGAGCCAAGGCTGCTCAAAGACGACAAGGTGGCCCGGCCGAAACTCACAAGGGACGATTGGCGCAACGTGATCGTGCTTGTATTCCTGTTGCCGGTGCTGGCGCTCGGCATTGTCGGCAACCAGGAAATCTTCAACGCCTATATCGTCTGGGCGGAGCGCAGCTATGATCTGAAGCTCTTCGGCCACGCCGTGCCGGTGACCTGGCTCCTCTCCTTCGACGGCATCATGAGCGGCCTGACCATGGTCGCGTCCGTTCTCTTCTGGCGCTGGTGGGGTCAACGGCATCGAGAACCGGACGAAATCACCAAGATCGCGTTGGGCACGGTGATCGGCGCGACGGCCACCTTGATGCTGGCCCTTGCCTCGCTCCTGATTGCCCAGACCGGACAGCGCGTGTCGCTGGGCTGGGGTGTCCTATTCGAGTTGCTCAATGATCTGGGTTTCGCCAATGTGCTGCCGATCGGGTTGGCGCTTTATTCGCGCGCCGCGCCCAAGGGCATCACCGGCTTGATGATCGGCGTCTATTACATCCATCTTTTCATAGGCAATATGCTGGTAGGAAAGCTGGGCGGCCTGCTCGACCAGATGCCGGGCACATCCTTCTGGCTGCTGCACACCGGATTGATGGCGGTGTCGGCGGCGATCCTGCTGACGGTGCGGGTGGTTGCTGGAAAGGCGCTGGCTCCCGCCTATAATCTTGCAGTGCAAGCGGGCGCAACCTAGGATCATGTTCCGGGCCGGTCGATAATGCGGCCGCATATGGGGTTGGAATATCAACAATTTTATGGTGGTGATGGGAGGTATTTGTTACATTGCCAATGTTGGCTGATCATCTATTTTCGGGGGGAACCATGTCCCATTCAGGCAGCTGTTTTTGCGGTGCGGTTGAACTGAGGGTGACAGGCTCGCCGGAAGCAATGGGCTACTGTCATTGCGCCTCGTGCCGTTCATGGTCAGGCGGTCCCGTCAACGCCTTCAGCCTCTGGAAACCGGAGGCGGTTGAGATCACGAACGGGAATGAGCATGTCGCAAGCTTTCAAAAGACTGAGCTTAGCCAGCGTCGCTATTGCGCCCAATGCGGCGGCCATCTGATGACCAACCACCCCCCACTTGGTCTCGTGGATGTGTTTGCGGCAACGCTCCCCACCCTGGCATTTGTTCCCGGCGTTCACGTCAACTATGCCGAAACCGTTCTGCCAATGCGGGATGGGCTGCCCAAACTGAAGGATTTCCCGACGGCTTTCGGTGGCTCGGGCGAGACAGTTCCGGAATAATGCAAGCCGGGACGTCGAACACCCCTCTACCCGGGACGTGGCTCGTCCTGATACCGGGATGGCCGGCAGCGCGTGCGGCTGGATCTCTGGGGATTGTGGCCCGCGAACGGGAAGCAGATAATCGGATGGGACATCGCGTGGAGGTCAGAATGAAGACAATAATCACCGCAATGGCGCTGGCGGGAGTCGTGGCCGCTTCCCCAGTTTCGGCCAAGACTTGTCTGCGGTCGCAAGACATTGTCAGCGCGCATTCGGACGATGGAAAACTGCTGACGTTCAAGATGCGCAATGGACAAACCTTGGTCAATCACCTCCAGGGTGTGTGCCCCGACCTGAAATTCGACGGATTCGTGTGGACGCTCCACGGCATCGAAAATGTCTGCGAAAATGAGCAGAGTTTGAGGGTGTTGCGCTCGGGCGAAATCTGCGTCCTGGGAAAATTCGACCTGCCCGTCATCCCCCCTGTGCCCGGTTAGGCACCGGAGGGAATGGATCGATCGCGGGTCGGTTCGGCGCGGTTCATTTCCGGATCATAATTTGTCGCGAAGGGGATTATTGTTGGCGGAGGGATGATTGGCGGCCATATTGAATTTCTGCTGGCAGGTGGCGGTTATTTTTCAGGAAGGCCTAGGAATGCTAAGGGTCAAAATGCGCTCTCATACGTTCTGCTTTTTCCTGCTGATGATGACCATTGTGACCATGGGCGCAGCGGTGGCAGACCCGCGCGACGATGTGCTGTCCACTGCCAGCCGTTGTTCCATCATTACCGATTACCGCAAATGGCTCGACTGTTATTATGGCGCCGCCCAGTCCATGCGGGCGCTGCTTGGGCTGCGGCCGGCAACCGAGGAGCAACAGCGCCTCTCCGCAACTGCCGGAACGGCCATTGTCACCGCGCCGGCAATGTCCTCCCTGCAATCCGGTGGCGGCGCGTCACAAAATCAATTGGGTGTGCGTGATCCAAAAGTGCCACCAGAGCAATTTGGCCTTGCGCAGAAGGACACTGCCGATCACGTCGCGGCTCGCATGATGGACTTTACGTTTGACCGGGCGGGTATTTTTACCGCGACGCTTTCCAACGGTCAGGTATGGCGTCAGATATCTGGCGACACAGGGCATGTTCGATGGGAAAAATCCGCGCAAAAGATGATCTATAACGTGGTGGTGGAGCATGGCGCGCTGGGCAGCTACAATTTTCGCGTAGAAGGTCAGGCCGGGACCTACAAGGTCGTGCGCCTGCGCTGAACATGATAAAATTCCTTCGAGCCGGTCAATCAAAAACCTGGACATCATGAAACTATCCGCACCCTTGATACGGCTTTTCGATTGTCCGGTTGACGATATTGCTTCGGTTCTCCCCTCTGCATCCTCGGAAGTCTGGGAAGTTGACCGGTCACGGCAAACGACCTACCCGGTCCATCGTTCCACGCGTTCGATCATTTTCGAATGGCTCGATAACGACTGGCGGATTGGCGGTCCGGTAAAAGTACAAAGGCATGCCTATGCGTCGAACGAATTGTCGGTTGCGGTCAATGGCTGCGCGGAACGTTTGGCAACTTCTTATCCTGGAGCCAGGCTGGTCCGTGTGGCGTTGGCCGAGCTCCCGCCCCGGGCAAGAATTCCGGCGCATGTTGACAATGGCATTGGGGTGACCGCTATGCATCGCTGCCATGTACCGGTCGTAACCAACATGAATGTGCATTTCTATATCGACCGGGTTTCCTATTTTCTTGAACGCGGCGTGGCCTACGAGTTTGACAACACGCGCCTGCACGCGGTGGATAATCAAAGCGATGAGCGCCGGGTTCATTTGCTTTGCGATTTCATGCCGGCCTCCCTGACGGCCGATGCGGCGCAATGATCCTCTCGAAAAAGCACAATTTCATTTTCATCAAGGGCATGAAGGTCGCGGGCACCAGCGTCGAGATGGCGCTGTCGATACTTTGCGGTCCCGAGGACATTATTACCCCGATCTCGCAGGTCGATGAGCTGGAACGGCTCAAGCTTGGCGGGCGCTGCCAGAATTATTCGGCCAGCCGCGAAGCGGAGGGCAAGTACCTTGAGCGCTTGCGCGCCGCGCCTCCCGACCAGATCGGCCAGGTGCCAGAGCCCGCCAAACGCTATTTCAGCCACATATCGCTCGGCGCCGCAGCGCTGCTTTACGGCGGGGACATATCCGGATTTCGGATTGTCTGCGTCGAGCGCTCGCCCTATGCCAAGGTGATTTCCTGGGCGAATATGCAGCTTTCTTATGATAACTATTCCAGGGGTGGCACGATGCAGGCCGATCCCAAGGCGCTGAAAGCCGCGGTCGACAAGGGCCTGGCCAGCGGAGAAATCCGCCATGCCCGCAACATCGAGCGCTATCGCGGCGCCGACGGCACCGTCATTGCGCGGCCCATGCGCTACGCCCAACTGGCGGCGGATTTCGGGGATTTCGTCCGCAGCCTCGGCGAGGATGTCCCTGTCTTGCCCCACGCCAAGAAAGGGCTGATGTCCGACCGTCTGGATCCGCGAAAGGTGTTTCGCCCCGATCAGATTGCGCGGATAAATGCGCTGTTTGCCGACGAGTTCACCACTTTCGGTTACGAGACGGTCTGACCGGACAAGGCAGGAACCACGTCGAACGCCACGGTCAACCGGGCTTGGCTGGACTGGAACGGCACGGTGCCGTGCCAGAAATAGGACGGGAACAGGACCAAAAGCCCGGTCGCGGGTTGTACCAGATGTCCCGGCCGATCCTTCTCGCCCAGCTGCAAATTGGATTCGCCGAACTTGATCCAGCCCTGGCGGGTGTCGCGGTCGGTCACGGCATCGGGCACGCTGACGTAATAGGCGGAGCTTATCCAGCCCTGCGGATGAAGGTGGTTGGTGTGAAAGCCCTGCGAATGCAATTGGCACGACCAGGAACCGGAGAAGGCAAAGCCCCGCTTTCTGCGTCCAAAGAGCGGATGGGCGGGGGCATCGGGCATGGCGGCTATATAGTCGGCAACGGCCTCCTCGATCCGTTCCCGCAAACGCCCGATATTGCGCGACGGGTGTGCGAAGAGATTGCCGGCCGTCTGCGTTCCGCCGCGAAGGGTCTGGTCATGGGGTTCCACCCGGCGGGTATGAAGGTGAGACAGTTCCTCGGCCAGTTCGCGGTTGAAACTTTCCGTGTCGGAGAAGCCCGCCGGCGGTCGCAAGCGGTACGCACGGACATATTTGTCCGTATCTGCCAGCGCGGCATAGCGTGGATCACCGGTTTCGCGATAAGCGAGGGTTATCAGTCCCAGAATGAATTGATCGACAGGCGCAAAGCCCTGGGCCCGTTCCAGTATCGGCAGCGCCCGGTCCGGTTTGCGGTCATGGAGAAGAGCGACTGCCCATTCCCGGTAATGCGCGGGGTTATCCGACTGGCGGGCAGCGGCGCTTTGGAACAGATCAATCGCCGCGTCGAAATTTCCCCTTCCGGTCAGCGCCCGGCCCAGCGCGTTTTCGATATCGGCGCGGCCGGGGGCAATTGCCACGGCGCGGCGAAGCAAAGCCTCCGCCGCGACCGGATCGGACAGGCGCAATCTTTGTTCGGATTCGGCGAGCATAAGATTGGGAACGTCGCCCAGCTTATGCCGCGCATAGGCAAATGACTTCCACTGCGCCTCGCGAAGGCCCATCGTCCAGACCAGTGCGTTGTAATCGACATGGGCATTGACAAAGCCCGGTGCGGCTTCAATTGCTTTTTGGTAGGCTGATATCGCTTCAGTTTCCCGGTTGTCATAACTGAGAGCGTTTCCCAACGCGTGCTGGGCTTCATGGCTCTGGGGCCGCAATCTGACTGCGGTCTGGAGAGACGCCGCGGCTTCTTCGTATCGGTGCAAGGACAGCAGACCGAGTCCGCGATAATATAGGGCTGGGAAATAGCGAGGCGCCGCCGCCAATGCCTGTTCCAGCACGGCCAGGCTCTCTTCATGCTGTCCCTGGTCGCGCAGGCGGGCCCCTATCTCGGTCAGCGCTTCGGTATAGTCCGGCCTGAGCACAACCGCGCGGCGCAGGGCCGCCAGCGCCCCGTCCGCCTTGCCGAGCGCATTGAGGACAAGACCAAGATTGTAATGCGCTTCTGCCTGGTCCGGATTAAGCGCCAGGGAGAGATCATATGCCGCCTTCGCGCCGGCATGGTCGCCGCGCTTGAACAGGAGATTGCCCAGCGTATTATAAAGCGCCGGATCCTGCGGCGCCTGAACCAGCGCCTGCCGCGCCAATATTTCTGCCTCCGCAAGAGCGCCGCGGTGCCCCAACAGGACCGCCAGCAAGTTCATCGCCGGATAAAAGTGCGGCTCCTCCGACAACACAGCGCGGCATATGCGTTCGGCTTCGCCGCTGTCGTCCGACTGAAACAGCCGATAGGCATTGACCAGCTTTTGGGCGGCATCGGCCCTGGCGTGGTCGCTCACCCCGGTGGTCCTGGCGCCAGATCGCCCAGCTCCTGCCGAAGCGGGCCGAGATATTTCTCATAATTGCGCCAGCGCTCGACCGAAGAGGTATAAACCGGTTGGCGCACCTGGACGATACTTAAGGTGGCAACACGGCGCTGGTTTTTCTGAAAATCCAGGCAGCGCGGGTCCCATCGCAAGTCGCACCAGGCGATGACGCGGCGCGCGACCGCTTCCACGTCGCGCACAGTATCCTCATATTGCACATCCAGGAAACTGCCGGGCAGCACATCGCGCCAATGCGCCATGAGCGCATCATAGCGGCGGTAATAGCGCCCCAGCCGTTTCAAGTCATTGGCATGTTCCAGGCTCTCGACAAAATGATTGGTGTAAATCGAGACACAATTGTCGAGTGGATTTCGCTTGCAATGCACGATTTTCGCATTCGGCAGGGCAAGACGAATAAGGCCGATCCGATTGTAATTGCCCAAGAGCTTGTCGGTAATTCTCTCGCTATCGGGCGCGCGCCGGCGCAGGCGTTCGACATAGATCTCGCCAAGCTCAAAGAAATGCTCGGGCGTGAGCTCGCGCGCCAGTTCGGGCATCGGTTTGCCGAATTTGTGCCGGCTGATCAGGACTTTGGTGGCATTTTCCAGATCCTGTACTTCGCCGGCGCCGCTGACCTGGGGATGACTGGAAATTATTTGCTCGATCAAGGTTGTTCCCGAGCGCGGCATTCCCAGCACAAAAATCGGGACATGGCTGGGCGAACCCGTCCTCTGCCTGTCCCGGAAGAAATCCTTGTCATAGACTTGCATGGTTCGCTCGAACCAGAGCCTGTCCTCATTCTCGGTATCGGGAAGGCCCTGCCTTTGCGCCGCATTGCCGGCGGCAAAGTGATGAAAGGCGCGGTCGAATGCGCCGAGTTCGTCATAGGCGCGTCCGAGAGTGAAATGCAGCGCACTGCGGTCAGCGGCATTGAGCGCCTCCTCGATGGGCAGGAAGGATTCCAATTGACCCAGCCTGGGATCGCCGGGCTTGAATTGTTCCACGCGCGCCATATCGAGATAGGGATGGACGTCGTCAACATGGAAAGCGCGCGCGCGTTCGAATACCGCGCGCGCTTCGGCCATCCGCCCGACACTCATGTGGGAGCGTCCCAGGGCGCTCAGCGCCGGCAGGGAGTCCGGCGCCAGTTCGACGGCGCGTTTGTTAGCCGCCTCTGCTTCCTCAAGCCGGTTGAGTTCGGCGAGGATGCGGCCATGGGTTATATGATGTTCCTCGTTGTTCGGTCGGAGCTTGATGGCCTTGCCGATCTCGTCCAGCGCCGCCTTTGTCCAGCCATCCTCCAGAAAAACCTCAGCCAGTAATCCGTGCGCCTCGGCGTTATCGGGCTGGAGGGCCGCGGCGCGGGCCAGGGTCGAAGTCGCCAGCTCACGTTGCTGCAGACGATGAAGCGTCCGCCCCAAGGCCAAAAACACTTCCGGTTTGCGATCATTGAGCGCGGCGGCGCGTGCCAAGCTGAGTTTGGCGTCCTCCAGCCGGTCCAGGCGATAGTAAGTCAAGCCCAGGTTATAATGCGCCTCGAATTGGTCACCCCGCAGGGCAATGGCGCGGGCGAAAGCGTCCACCGCCGCGCCCAGATTGTCCAACCCCATCAGGACGACGCCAGACTGGGCCAGCGCCGCGGCATAGTCCGGCTTGATGGCCACGGCCTTGTTCAGAGATGCCAGGGATTCCATCAACCGATCCTGCGCCTTCAGCGCCAGGGCGAGATTGAAATGGTATTCGGCGTGATTTGGCAGAAGGTCGAGGGCTTTGCGGTAGGATTGTTCCGCCCCAGCGGCGTCTTTTCTCAGCAGAGCGATGTTGCCGAGATTGCTGTGGACGTCGGCATTGCGCGGATTGACCGCCACAAGGCGGCCCAGGGCGGCTTCCGCACCGTCCAGGTCGCCGCTCTGTGCGAGCGCCATGCCCAGGATCTGCAGCGCGCCCGGCTGCCGCCCATCGACGGCCAGGATGGAATGGCACAATCGGGCGGCAGCGGCGAATTGACCGCGGCGCGCCAATTGTTCGGCATCCAGCAGTTGCTGGCGAAGGAGCTGGGATTTGGCCGTCTCGCTCACCTTGTTATTTTAGCACAGCCGGTTGCCCCAGGCGAAACCGCCAAATGCAAAGCGGCGGCCTTTCGGCCGCCGCTTGACATCAGAGGGCTGGAAAGCCCTCAGAATTTTGCACCCACACCGACAAAGAAGCGGCGTCCGATGATGTCATAGGTCGCGGCATCCGTGCCGTCCTGCTGGCTGGGATTGTATTGCCGCGGTTGTAAATCGGCCAGATTGTTGACGCCCGCGCGCAGGGTCAGATAGTCGGTCACCTGCCAGGAGCCGTACATGTCGATATAGGTGGTCGCCGGCGTGCCGTGGACCTTGCCGATGCCGAAGTTCAGCCCCGTCCAGCCGACCGGAGCCAGGGCGCTCTGCATTGCGTCCACATAGGTAAAGCGGGCGCTGATCGATGCATCGGCAAACAGGCCAAGGGTCGCCGTCAATTGTCCTTTGAACCTCGGAAAGGCGGCATCCGTGTCCGTGCCGATGGGAGAGGTCGAACCGATGGTGCCGGCATAGTCGGTGCCGAGACCGCCCACCGTGCCCTGGACCACATACGTATCCAGCCAGGTGCCGGTCAGGTTGAAGCCCAGCTTGCCGAAAATGGGGTCCGCCTGCAGGGTATCCTGCAGGTCCAGGCCCCAATTGACCGCCAGGTCAACGCCGTCAAGCTTGTCCTTGGCCAGGTTGCTCTCGTTGCCAAAGATATACATCGATCCGCCGGAGCGGCTTAGCTTCTTGCAATTGGCGTTGGCATTGGAATAGGTCGGATTGGACCCGTCGTAATTGAAACAGCCATACAGGATGTCAAACGAGTCGATGCCGATGGGCGAGTGCAGGTCGATATTCCAATAGTCCAGCGTCGCCGCCAGGCCCGACAGCCATGGACTGCTGTAACTGGATTGCCAGGCAAGGCCGACCGTCAGCGTGTCCGCGGTTTCCGGACTCAGGCCGGCGTTGCCGGCCGACAACACGGTCATCTGGCCGTTGGCCTGGCTGAAGGTTGCCGAGCCCGCGCCTTGCGCCGTGCAAAGCGCCGTGACCTGGGCCGCATGCGCGCCATTGCGGAACGGGCTGTCGAAGTTGCAGGGGTCGGCAAGCGAGGGGGTATCGGTGAACGAGGTGGAGAAAAGTTCGTCGATATTGGGCATGCGTGTGGCAACCTCGAAAGAGCCACGCGCCGTCAGACCCCGTGTGATTCCCCAGTCGCCTTCCGCCTTCCAGGTCCAGGCATTGCCATGCAGAGTGTGCGACTGTTCTGTCAATCGTCCGCCCAGCGTGACCGAGATGAAGTCGGCGAAGGGGAGATCCTTGAACAGGGGGAAATACAGTTCTCCGAATGCGTCCTGATCGTAAACTGCGCCGGAAATGGAATTGGACTTGGTGAAGCCCGAAACATCACCCGAACTGAGCAGCGGATCGGCGATGAAGCGGTAAGTCTGTTCGCGATAGGAGGCACCGAACGAGAAAGACGAGGTCCCGCCTGGCAGGTCCCAGAGCTTGCCGTTAACGGTGCCTTCGATATTTGTGAAGGTTGTGAGCGCCGAGTTCTTGGTCACACGCTGGATACAGCCCAGGGAATTTGGACCGTATTTGAGCGGCCCGAAGGGATTGAAATCGCTGAAACCGGTGCAAGTGCCTGTGCCCTTTCCGAACAGGAGATTCTCGACCGCGGAATTGGACACGTTGCCGAACTGGGTTTCTATGTTGTCGAGCTGGCCATAAGACCCATAGAGATCAAAATTCAGGTTGGTGAAGGGAAGCTTGCCTTTGAGACCGGCGGTCTCCTGGAACACGTCATTGCTTTCGTCCTGAAGACGGGGCCCCAATGCCAGGAAGCGGGTCACCAGCAGGAAGTCGGCCGCCGCGCCGGTTCCGGGAATGAAGGTTGACGACGAACTGGTGGGCGTGCCGCCGCGCGATGCCAGGATGCTCGCCAGGTCGGCGGGAATGAAGGGATTGGTCACCGGAACGATGAAGCCGCTTGTGGCCTTGCCGCCATCCGGCGAGGTGACCGCGGCGGTAGGCGCAGGCGTCGGCGCCAGCGAGGTTGCCGAGGTATAATTGGTGAACCGCGCTGACATATAAGCCGTAAGGTCAGAGTTTATGTCGTAATGGCCCGTCGCCATGAAATTCTGGCGCTTGAGCGGCAGCAACAGAAGGTTTGGAGGCTGGAAATTGTAGGAGAAGGTTTTGCAATTTGTCGGCGTCGTCGGATCGGCGCAGAACAGCTGGGCGGGATAAAGGGGGTTGGCTTTGTAGTTGTAAACCGAATTGGAACCGTTGGATCCGCCGAAGTCAAACAAGGTGCCGTCAGGATTGAAGCCCAGGGCATCGGCCGGCTTTATCGTGCCGGCAGGGGCGCCCCCATGCGCGGCAAAATACGAATTCAATGCTGCTTGGCTCGGCTGGTCGCCACTCGATGGGTTGTAGGATCCCGTGGGAGAACGGCTGGTTGCGGTGGTCGCCTGGTTTGCAAAACCACGCGCCGAGTCAAAGAGCGCGCGCCGGTAGGCATAATCGTAGGTCAGCACAAGGTTGCCCCGGTTGCCGTCGAAATTTCCGCCCATCGTCAGAGAGCCGGTGAATTCGGCATCGTCGCCGCGGTCGCTGATGCCGTATTGCATGTCCGCCGCGATGCCCTGGAAATCGTTTTTCATGATGAAGTTGACCACGCCGGTAATGGCGTCCGGGCCATAAACCGCGGAGGCGCCGCCGGTAATGATTTCGACGCGGCTGATCAGCGAGGTCGGGATGGTCTGCAGATCGACAGTGCCGTCCTTGTTGGATGGCGCGGCCCGCTGACCGTCAACCAGCACCACGACGCGTTTGGAGCCGAGACCGCGAAGATCGATCGATTGCTGGCCGCCCGGCGTGCTTGCGGGATTGTTGGAGCCGCCGGAAACACCGGGAACGACCTGGGGCAGGGTCGCAAGAAGGTTGGTGACGTCGACCGAGCCAGTCTTGGTGATATCGTCGCCCGTAACAGTGGAGATCGGGCTATCGCTGACAAAGTCACGATTGGGAATGCGGGAGCCAGTAACAATAACGGTCTCGGTATCGGATTGTGCACGCGCCGCCTGCGACATAATCATCGTGGCTGATGCCGCCGCACCGAGAAGAAGAACAACCTTCAGTTTGCTGTCTGGAAACATGGAGATCCCCTCTATTGTTGTCCCAAGGCCGAGCTGATGTTTTGCTCATGAAGAGAAGGCAATCATGTTGCGCCGCAGCAAGTCAAAACCGAAATGGCGTTATGCAAAAGACTCATGACAATTGTGACAAATTAGCGACGAAATTCCCGGGTTTTATATCGCGCTATATCATTAGGCATGTGCCTAATCTTCCGGCAGCGTTATATCCGCCTGTAATCAATGGCGGCCGCTCTTCACATCAGCACTCGGTTCGACGCAGTGCCAGCGTCACCCGTCCTGGGAACTGGCAATAAAAAAGGGGCTGCGCTCGGCGCGCATGCCAAACCCTCATCCGTTAGGGCAGTGAATACGGTGACAGGAGACTATTTCCCCGATCCTGCCTTACTGGGCGTTCTTCAAATCCCAGACCACATTCAACTGGGTCTTGTCCGCCACCGGCTTGCCGTCACGGGTTGCAGGCTCCCAGGTGTAATGGTCCATCACATAGGAAGACGCGGCATCGTCAAGGCGCTGCGAACCGCTGCTCCTGGTAACCGAACAGTTCCTGGGCTTGCCATCGACATCGATATAACAGGTGAGCGCGGTCGTGCCCTGCTCGCCCATGCGCTGTGACAGCGCCGGATAGGGCGGCAGCGTATGCGTGCGCGCTATTTCCTTCGGTGGGCTCGGCGGCGTCGGCGGCAACGCCACAATCTTGGGCTGCGCAATCACCGGCTGCGGCGCGGCCGCGATCTCGATTTTCGGTATCGGGGGCACAACGGCTGGCGGCGGCTTGACCACCGAAATGGGCGGCGGGGGCAGGTCCTGCACCGCAGCCTTCTTGGGGACCATCGTGGCGGTGATCTCCACAAAGGTTTTGCCGATCTGATCGCTGGACAAGCCGATGATGAGCGCCGAGATGATCACCACATGGATGCCAATGACAAGGCCCAGGCTCATGGTCTTGTTCTTGTTGCCATGCGCGGCGACGGCGGCCAGTTCGTGCTGTGGACGTTCCATGGGATATCCTTCTTTCGAAGCCGCTGCGGACCAGCGGTTGGAACGAATATACGACAAATGTAGTGGCATGTAAACGACAAGTGTAGTATTGTGGGGTGAGGGCGGGCAGCAAATGATCCAGTGGATCATTTGCTGCCCGAACGCCACGAGCTTGGGCGAGCGGCCGGGTGAATACTCCGGCCGAATACTTTCTTCGCGTCGCGCGGTCGCATTTGATGCGGATGCCACCGCACAGGCGTCACCCCCAACCGTCATTCCCGGCCGAGCGAACGAAGTGAGCGAGGGCAAGGGAACCCAGCGCGAGCGTCAGCGAGCCATAAGAGACGCCGCCGCTCAGATCGCGTTGCCATCCGCAAGCACGGGTTCGTCATCCACCCATTGACCCGCCAGGCGCTTGCCGTCCGGCAGGATCATCACGCCAGGCCCGTTGCGTTTGCCGCCGGCATATTCGCCATCGAATTCCGCATCCGGCTTGCCATTCTCGGTCCAGCGCAAAATACCCTTTCCGGATGCCAGGCCGTCCTTGCAGCCTCCCGACCAGGTCACGGATTCGTTTGCCTGGGGCTGCGGATTCCAGATTTTGCACGGCGTGTTGGTCGCGGTGATCCAGCCCGGCCTCGCGGGGGCGTCCGTCTGGGCCGCGGCCGCAAAGGAAACCAACAGGACCGCAACAGCCGCGATGATGGCATTGTGTTTCATCGTTTATCCTTCATCCGTGGCCACGGCCCTTAGCCTTACATCGATGATGCGCGTCAGGCTGTGCAGATCCATGATATAGGTCAAAATATCGGCAAGCTCTGGCACACGCCGGGGCCAGCGATCCTGCTCATAAGCTTCGACGAGCCTGACCTGTGCCGCCAGTTTCAAAACGTCAACCGGGTCTTTAGAGGCCATGAGCTTTGCGACAAGCGTCTTGGCTTCCGCATGATCTGCATCGTTTCCGATGACAATAAGATTCGCTTTCATCACACCGTCTCCTCACCGCCGGGCGCGCTGACCGGCCGGTGAATACGCGCGTTTTACGTCGGGCATCGCTGGAAACCCTGACTATTGCGCCCGCGCTGGAGCGCTAGCACACTCAGGCTGCCTTTGGAATAGTGCGAGAGGCTAATCTTGACGCCAACGAAACGATGTGACGTCTTTGAAAGCCCGGCGGAGCGGCAGGGATCTATCCTGCCGGCAAAGTTCGCCCCGCGCCGCATATTTGATCTTTATGTGGTTGGCGCCGCGAATCTTCCGTTGGTCAGCAGGCCGTATATCGCGATCGCGGCGTAACCCAGCATCGGCACCACCAAGGCCACGCTGAGACCAGCAGCATCTGCCACGGCACCTGTGATCACCGGAACAACCGCGCCGCCGACGATCGCCATGCACAGAAGCCCGGACGCCTTGGGCGTGTTCTCTTTCAGGCCATCGATGGCAAGGGTGAAGATAGTGGGAAACATGATGGAATTGCACAGGCCAATGGCAATGATGGTGATGATTGAAACCATGCCCATGCTGGCGGCGGATAGACCCGCCAGAATCAAGGCGCCTGTTGCGCAGACTGCCAGCACGCTGCCGGCACGCCTTACTCTAAGCACGGCCGAGCCAATGAAGCGGCCGACCATCGCTCCGCCCCAATAAAAAGAGACGAGCCAGCCGGCCAATACGGCGGGCAGCATGTTCGCGCCCGGAGTCAGCAGGTGGGCCAGCGCGCCGCCCACAGCCAGGGTGGCGCCCAGCGCCTTTGACTGCAACAGGTAGCTCACCATCAGGCCGCCGATGGAGACTTCGACACCGACATAGACGAATATGCAGAGCGTGCCGAACAGAAGCCGGTTTTGGCGCAACAGTTCCAGGCTGGACTTGGTGTGCTTGCTTTGCTCCGAGGCGGGAATGCCCGGTGCGTGGCGCAGCAGGAAAAAAATCACCGCCAGAACCATCATCAGCATCGCGATGCCTAGGAAAGGCACCTGTGTGACATGGGCTTCATGGACGCGATACGCCATCAACACATCTGGTGCGGCCTTGAGAATATTATCTGGGACCGCGATGCCGTTCTGCAAGATCAGGCTGGCGCCGACAAAGGGTCCAATAAATGTACCGAACGAATTGAGCGCTTGCGCCAACACCAGACGGCTGGAGGACGTTTCCGGCGTGCCCAGAAGCGCGATCAGCGGATTGGCTGCCACTTGGAGAATGGTGATGCCCGCGGCCATCACGAAGAGAGCGCCCAGGAAAGTCCAATAGACGCCCTGTGAGGCGGCGGGCGCGAACAGAAGACAGCCCGTGATCATGATTCCCAGACCGATCACGATGGCCCGCATGTAACCGACGCGCGACAATAGATATCCGGCCGGCAGAGAGAAGACGAAATAAGCCATGAAAAACGCGAATTGCGTCAACATCGCTTCGGTATAGTCGAGTTGAAACAGTCCCTTGAGCTTGGGCAGCAATGTGTCGATCAGGACGGTGGAAAAGCCCCAGGCGAAAAACAGCGCCACCACGCATCCGACCAGGGTTGCAGATACGCCAGCCCTGTTGGTGTTTTCGCTCATCGTTTCCGGCCCGGGATCTTTGCCCCTATTATGGGGCAGGACGCTAACGATGTATTCGGTTTTTGTACATGCCGTGGTGCTCTGGGAGAATGCTTTAAAGCAGTTATAGTTGGCATTTCAAGCCTTGGTACGATCGGGACTGGATCATGAAAATGAACAAGCACACAGCGATTTCGCCTGCCGAGGCCGCGGATAGACTTGCTATCCGCGAACTCGTCGAGGCCTACGCTTATTGCGCCGACCGACGCGACGCAGAAGGCCAGATGGCTCTGTTCACGCCGGACACGCATTTCGTCGTCTATATGGACGCCAAAAACCCTGCGCCATCCCAGGAGCTGCGCTCGCGCGAGGCCCTCGCCCCTGTCTTCGCGGACCTGAATAAATACCAGGCCACTATGCACTTCCTGGGACAAAGCACGATCTCATCGCTCGCGAATAACCACGCCACTGGCCAGACCTATTGTCTTGCCCATCATCTCACCGGTGATGGCAATCATCGCCGATTGATGATCGCGACGCTCCGCTACCACGACACCTTCACTAAAGTGGAAGGCAGCTGGCTATTTGCTGAGCGCCGGCTCTTTGTCGATTGGTTGGAGGAGCGAGCTTTGTGAACGCAGCGGGGACGCCGGAAAGAGTGGCGCGAAACGCCTGGCGGACGCTTCTGCGGCGTGACCGAAGGCCAGGGCTAAAAGTCCCACTACCTCCGAACAGCGGCCGCTTGGGTGGCCGGTTAGGCGTATCCGACACCGCTTTCGATGAGCTGCAGGGGCTTGTCCGCCTGATAAAGCAACAATAATCGAGACCGTCGGGAATAAAGCGCTACCGGCCACGGTCCAGCTCTCGAATCCATTCGAGAGGTTAAAATGTCATCCGACCGAGAAATTAGCGCATCACACCGTGATGCGTCGCAGTGCAGGGCTTGGAGCGGCATAGCCAGTGACACCTTTCGGGGCGACTTCCATGACGCATAAGCTAAAGGTCCTTGCTTGTGCAGCGCTTCTCCTGCCGGTTGTGAACCGCGCCTATTCAGCGCCTAACGAGTTTCCAGCTCGTCTACCAGTCTATTCTGGACCTTCAACGTATTCAGCACCCACCGTAAACGATTTTCTGATCGCTTGCAGGAGCGATCAAAGCGGCTGTGCGGATGAGGTCGGGTCCGCGCTGATGGATAAAATGATTTCCGACGGCACAGCCAATATTTGCCTGTCGTCAACGGATTATGCAACGGCTGTCCCTGGGTGGCTCAGTTCCCATCCGGAGACACACAACCTGCCGACGGAAGATGGAATTTATCTATCGTTGAAAAAACTCTATCCATGCGGGTGAACAGATTGGAGTGGATAATGAAACACTTGATATCGATGGTGATTTTCACAGGTCTCGCGGCCATGACGGCTCAGCCCGTGTTGGCGGCGAGCGGGGTTTGTCTCACGGTCCGCAATATCGCCGACAGCCAGGCCAGCAAAGATGGCGCCTCCATTACCTTCAAGATGCGCGACGGCGAACTGTGGCGCAACGACCTTGAGGGCCAATGCCCAGACCTCTGGTTCAACGGTTTTGCCATGATCGAACATGCCGATACCATCTGTGAGAACGAGCCCGGGCTGAGGGTCATTCATTCGGGCGAAATCTGCCAGCTGGGCAAGTTCACGAAAGTAACACCGGCTCCCCGCGGCTAACACAGAACTCGCGCCGTCGTAGCCGTGCGTAGACCCGGCCATGCAGCTGGTTGGCATGGCCATACCTGCGCGATCAGATTAGCCATCAGCTTCGGCAGACTGCGATTGGCCATTGTTTCTCCTTTAGACTGCGGGCGGACCGGGTAGCCAGTGAGGAGAGTCAAGGCGGACCAGTGAAGGGTGGTGGGCGGGATACGCAGCTCAGGGGCTAGTCCCGCCCACCTCAGAACGGCGGTCGCTTGGGCAGGGGGTTTGTGCGACATGCCGTTCGTTCTCAATAAAATCATGCCCGGCGACCGGACAAGATATACAAAAATCTTTCTCTCTTACTTCGAAGTTGTGCCCGACATCTAAGATAACACCGTCTACTGAACGACGATCGCAGCCATCATCTTCGGATGAATGGAGCAGATGTATTTGTAGGTGCCCGGTTTATCGAACTTGAAGGTGAACGTGTCACCTTGATCGAGCGCGTGAGAACGGAATGCGCCATCGGGGCTGACCACTGTATGAGGTTCGCCATCCAGGTTTTTCCAGGTCACGGTGGTGCCGGCCTTGACCGTCATCATCATAGGCGAGAAGTCGAAATTCTTCATGACGATGGTATTGGCGTCCTGGGCTGCCGCGAAGTTAAGTGGGACCGCAGCCAGCATCATTGTTGCAACAGCGACGATGGCGGCACGGCGGCGAATGTCGAACATGGTATTCTCCTGATCGGGCTTATTAAGCGAGGGCGGTGTCGGCAAGGACCGCCGACAGGGGATGGGCGTTGATTCTAATGCTTGTCACGCCCAGCATTTTTGCCAGTTGATCACCGGGCACCGTCAGCGGTCCCGGTCCGGGGCCGTTGCCCGCGGTGGGCTGCGGATAGGCGGTCGAGCGTGCCGTGTGGAAGGTGATATTGCCTTCCACTTTCTGCACGATCTGATGGATGTGGCCATTCAGAACCGTCACCGAGCCAAACCGGCGCAGATAGGACATGGCCCGATCGGAATCACCGGTGCCCCAGCCCCAGGGCTCATAGATCGTCCACATCGGCATGTGGGCAAAAACGACAATCGGTGTGCTGGCGGACCGGCCCTTGAGGTCGTTCTCAAGCCAGGCCAGCTGATCGTCGCCGAGCGCGCCCAGTCCATTGGCCTTGAAGTTCATCACGTTGACGAGGGCAATGAAGTGCACGCCCTGATGGTCGAAGCTGTAATAGCCCTTCCCGCCTGACGCGGCGCCGAAGCGATTGAAATATTCCGTGCCGGGGCCATCGGTAACGTCATGCTCGCCCGGCACGGTGTGCAGCTCGGTGATGTTCAGACCTGAAAGCAACTGTTGCGCCAGGTCGAACTCTTCGGGCTTGGAAAGATGGCTGATATCGCCGGTGTGGATTGTCAGCGCCGGCTTGACCGGCATCGCATTGACGAAACCGATGGTCTGTTTCAGCGTTCCGGCGACGTCGGGATTGGCTTCCTTGTTGAAGCCGATATGGGTGTCGCTGATCTGAAGAAAAAGCGGCATGCCGGAAACGCCGACGGTTTTTTTCGTGGCCGCAACAGCCAGGTCAACCGGCGCCAGAATGCCGGCTGAAAGGATAAACAGGGTTCCGGCGCCGCCGAAAGCCATGCATTTCAATGCGCCACGGCGCGATTCGTCAATTTCCCGGTCTGAAGACATGTTAACCTCTCGATTGGATTCGAGAGCTAGACCGCGGCAGGTTGCGCTTTATTCCCGCCTCTCGCGATTATTGTCGTTTGATGAGGCGGACGAGATCCAACAATTCATCCAGGCCGGTATCGGAAACCGCGCAATAGTTCAGGTCAGCGCTGTTCCAGCACGCAATATGGTAGCCTTTCTGCGTTACCTCACCGGGCAATTTCTCCGTACTTGCCGCCCAGGCGAAGACATTGACGATGTGCAGGCCATGCCGGTAAACGACCACCGCCGCCCTGTGCCCATCCACATAATCCGCGCGGCCGCCGATCAGCTTATAGCCTTCCTTCTCGAAGTTGGCCGCGGGCGGCGAAACATCAGTGTGCCCCGCGAACCAGGGCTTGACCGTATGGCGGTCGCTCGACACCACATCGATCAGGTGATCCGACATCAGTGACCGCAGATGCGCATTCATCAGGTCGCCCGCCAGGGGATCGGGCCGCGGCACGGCGAGGAAAAAAACCAGCGCCGCGGCAAGCGCCGTGATGCCCGCGCCGCTTGCCGCGCCCGACAGGAACCGCCGGGAAAAGCTGAGGCGCGCCGGAGGCGGCGTCTGCACGCCATCTTCGCGGTCAAACCTTGCCATAATGCCTTCCCGCAGACCGGCGGGGGCGCGGTAATAGGGCGCGTCCCGCCGGATCAACTGGCGGGTCGCCTCCAAATCGGTCAGCAGCGCGGCGCAATCGGCGCAGCCTTGCAGATGCCGCTCGACCTCCAGCACCGCGCCGGCATCGATCTCACCGTCAAAACATGCCTGCAGTCGCAGGCCTTCATTGCAGAGCATGGCGGCTCCCTTCTGCGGACAGGTGCCAATTCTTCTTCAACAGAGCCCGGGCCCGCGCCAACCGCGACATGACCGTTCCTATGGGCGCGCCGGTGATCTGTGCGATCTCGCCATAGGACAGCTCTTCCATCTCGCGAAGTACCAACACCTCGCGAAACTCAGCCGGCAGTGCGGCCAACAGGTCGTTGAGCCGGCGGTGGTCTTCCCTTTTCATGATGGCGGCTTCGGGGTCGGGATCGCCGGCGATCAGGGCCGGATCGGCAAGATCAATCTCATTATCGGCTGGTAGTGGGACATCCTGCTTGCGCTTGGTCTGGCTCACCACCGTAAGAAAGCAATTGCGAACAATTGTCAGCAGCCAGGGCTTCACATCCTCTCCTCGAACCGAGTCGAATGCCCGATAGGCACGAAGCATCGCGTCTTGCACGATATCGTCGGCGTCCAGGGGCGGGCGCGCGAGCCATCTCGCAAGATTATACGCAGCGTCTAGGTGTGGCAGTGCCTGCGCCTCAAACCGTCGGCGCCTGTCAGTCATCCATGCCGTCCACCGTCTCCGGCATTGTTTCAATTTCGTCTACGGCTATTCGACCTGGCCAAACCGACATTTATTCCCCGAAACCTGCCTCCTATAAAAAATTTAGGATGGATTTCGCCGCACGAAGATCGGGAGGTTGAATAACATGCGGATAATATTACACAATCACCGAGACCCAGTTTGGCACGAACCATCTGGGGCACTTTGTGCTGGTCGATTGGATCGCGTCGCTACTGAAGCCTGGCAGCCGTCTAGTCAATCTGTCATCTGCGGAGCATCGTTTCGCCGATGTCAATCTGGGCGACCCTAATTTTAACATACGTCCTATACCGAAATCGGCGCCTATTGCCGCTCCAAGGCAGCCAGCATCCTGTTCGCAAGGGTTAAGAGCGGCAAATGGCGCAGTCCAAGCCGCCCGCGAGGAATTGCCGATTGTCTGTCCGAGTCCTCGTTAGGGCAGGAACACCATCACCGCCGGGGAGGCCAGGGCCATGTATTTGCCAGTGAATTTCGGAACACCGTCGGCTCCAATGCGGAATGTGGTGACATTGTCGCCGTGCTGGTTCAGCGAATAGAGGAACCTGCCGCTGGGGTCGAGGGTAAGACTGCGGGGATGGTCAGCTTCGGTGGGGACATTGGCGGTCTTGCTCACCATGCCGTCGGCGCTGATGGCAAATACCGCAATGGAGTCCTGAGTGCGGTTGGCGAAATAGAGGTGCTTGCCGGCCTTGTCGATCAACAGTTCCGACGCGGTATTGCTGCCCTCATAGCCATCGGGCAACGCAGATATGGTCGGACCTCGCGCCGTGAGCTTGCCATTTGCGAAATCGTAGACCGCCAGCCGAGAATCCTGTTCCTGCAATTGGTATATGTGCTTTGATCCGGTACCGAAAACGAAATGGCGCGGTGCCGAGCCTGGCAGCGATTTGGTGACGGAGACCTCGATCAGTTTTCCGCTATTGGTGTCCAGCCTCCAGACCAAGATCTGGTCGCGTCCGGCATCGTCGCCGATCACATATTGGCCGGAAGGATCTGGCGCGATCATGTGACCGCGAGTGTTTTGATGGTCGCTACCCGTAAACTGTCCGGGCGGATTGTCGCTGGCAGTGGCAGGATTGAGCGGACCCTGCGGCTTAACCACGTCAGTCATCTCGCCAAGGCTGCCGTCCGGCTTGATCCGGATGACGGCAAAAGACGCACCGATATAGTTAGCCCCCAGAGCAAATTTGCCGCCGGGGTAGATGCTGATGAAGGCGGGAATTGCCCCGCCGGAATCCACCACGTTCAGCAGCTTCAGCGCACCGGTTGTCCCATCCACTGCATAGGCGCTGATCGAACCGCTCTTGGCGGCGCCGTAGGTCGCGATCTCGTTGGTCGCATAAAGGAATTTGCGGTCGGCAGAAATAGTCATCCAGGTCGGCGACAGAGCCTTGGCCACTAGCCGGGGATGGGACGGCGCCCCCGTGATGGCGTCGACATCAACCAGATAGATTCCCTGACCGTGATTGTCCGGCGCGGCTCCCGGCGGGTCCGGCGTATAGGTGCCGATATAGGCGCGCATCGGTGCTGCATTCGCGGGCAGCGCAACAACCATGGCGGCGACCAGCGCCGCAATAGCGACGGTCGAAGGCAGATACCGAGTCATGACGTTCTCCCTTTTCTCATCATCGTAGGATTTCAATAGCAATCCGGTGACGCGAAAACCAAAGAACGTGTGCTGCTGCCCGGTATTTAGCCCTAGCGGCATTCAAAGCCGAATTCGAAATCGTAAGCCGGTCGTAACCTGAGTTTCTCACGGTGAAACGCCCAAGCACTTTTTTCATCCTTTTAGAATCGAGAACTAGATAGTGACGGTGAAACTACCTTCGTAGCACGTTGATGAGGTGACGCTCCCTCCGGACGTTCTTAAATTGATCCGGTATCGGGCAGCGTCTTTAAAAAATCCAGTATTGGGGCCGGAATTACACCAGGGGGAGACCGTCATGTTTCGTAAAGAACAGACATCGGGCTGGGCGCGCCATGTTGCGGGTTTGGTGGTGCCGGCGCAACGAATCGGGCGGGATTTCCACATAAAATGCGGTTTGGCGAAAGCACGCGGGCGACTTGCTGGCAGTGTCGCAATTCTGGCGCTGAGCGTTGGCGCCGCTATGGCGCAGGAGACTGCTGTCGAGCAGGTTGTCGTGACCTCGACCCGCCTTCAAAACACGGATTTTGATGCTCCGACCCCGACCACGGTCGTGAGTGCCGCAGACCTTGTGGCGGCTGGCAAGCCCAGCGTGTTCGAAGCGATTACCCAGCTGCCCGAACTCATGGGTTCCACGGGTGTCACCTACAACACAGCCAACACCAGCAACGGCCTGATGGGGCTTTCGGCCCTGGGCCTTCGCGGCCTGAGTCCCATTCGCACCCTTGTTTTGTTGGATGGTCAGCGCGTTGTCCCCGCCAACCTCAACGGAGTGGATGACGTCAGCCTATTTCCGCAAATGCTGATCCAGCGCGTGGACGTTGTGACCGGCGGCGCATCGGCCTCATGGGGTTCGGATGCTGTCGCCGGTGTGATCAATTTTGTCACCCAAAAGAAATACGAAGGCTTTAAGATGAATGCCATGGCGGGCGAGTCGACCTATGGCGACATGGGTACCGTCACATTCCAGGCTGCGGCAGGCACCGGTTTTTTGGGTGGGCGTGCGCACTATGAAGTAGCCGCCGAATATTCCTATAACGACGGCCTGGAGCCGCGTTACCCAACCAGCAACGCGGTTGGTCCCTATCCCGAAGACATTGGTGGTCGGAAGTTGTGGCGGCTGTCCAATACCGTTAACTTTGCTGCACCCAACGCAAGCGGAACGAGCAACCAAACCACCTGCACCGGCAGTGCTTTGCAGGGGTGTGGTGTCGGCCAGCCGCAATATTTCTATGGTCCGCTGTACCAGAACCCGGCCGGTTATCCTTATGGTGAAATCACCAGCGGTCCAAAGGCCGGCACCGCCATCGGCAATAACGGCCAGACTTTCCAGCTTCAGCTGGCTGGCGCTTGCGCCGGACAATTGGTCAACAGCGTTGGCGGTCAGACGCCGGGCTCGTTCAATAACTCCTGCTTCGGCACGCCTTCCCAACCCGGCGATCGGACCCAGTCATTCGTTTCGGGAATATTGGATCCGCTGACACGTGGCAACATATACCAACGCCTGTCATATGACTTGTCCCAGAACACGGAGATCTACGCAACCGTCAACTGGGCTGAAAGTCGCACGCAGACCACTCCCGCCCCGGGCGGCAACGGCATCACCAGGCCCGTTGCTTGCGACAACGCCTTCCTGCCCCAGACCACAATATTTGGTGCGAACCTGAGTGCCGCCCAGACGCAGGCGGCTTGTCTTGCCCTGTATCCTGGTAACTCCTTCAATATCGGCGAAAGCTGGAATAATTTCCCGGTTGACGAGCAGGTGGTGATGTTGCGTTCACAGCGCCGTTATGTCGGCGGCGGTGACGGCGCATTCGATATGCTTGGTAAGACTTGGAGCTGGTCCTCGTATTTCGAGCACGGGGAATCCGACATGAGTCTTTTCGTGCACAACAATTTGCTGTCCAAAAACGGTATGGCTACCTTAAGTGGCACGAGTATTATTATTGCTCCTAACAGCAGTCGGATGTTGCTGGCGCAGGATGCGGTGTTTAATGGGTCTGGCCAAATTGTCTGCCGGAATGCCTCGGCGCAGGCGAACGGTTGTGAACCGTTGAATCCGTTCCTCGGCTCAGCCTCCCCCGCCCCCGGCGCCCTCCAATATGTCTTGGGCGAAAACGGCGCCAATGGTTCTGGTACAAACAATAGCCAGGCCGCCGGCTCGAGTGCTATCCAGACCGAGCGCCAGGATGCGTTCAGCCTGAGTTTCAGTGGTTCGCCGATTGACGACTGGGCCGGCCAGATCACGGTCGCGGCGGGTTACGAATACCGTGAGGAGAACTATACCCAGCGTGGCGACCCGTACGGCGCTGGTATTTCAGCATCCACCCCGGCCACCCTCGCCGAGCCCTGCACCGATCCGGCCATTATATGCGGCTTTGGCGCTATTGGTAACAATGGCGGTGCATGGGTGGCTGGAGACTATCACAACGGCCAAGGTACCTACCATGTGAACGAAGTGTTCGTGGAATTCGGAGTTCCGCTGATCAATAACCCGTTATGGGGCAAGGCGGACCTCGACCTGGCCGCCCGTCATGCGCGGTACAATACGGCGGGTGACGCCAACACCTGGAAAGTGGGCCTGACCTGGGATACGCCGATCCCCGGCATTCGCCTGCGTGCCTTGCAGTCCCGCGATATTCGCGCGCCGAGCCTCCAGGAAATCGCTCCCCCGTTTACGGGCGTTAACACCAGTGTCAACGACGACTTCGTACCCGGCGTGACCATCAACAGCATACTCGGGGCAACCATAGGCAATCCCTTCCTGAAACCTGAAAGGGCGCTGACGACGGAAGTCGGCACCGTATGGCAGCCGGACTTCATCCCAGGCTTTCAGACGTCGTTCGACTATTATCGCATCTACATAGCGGGCTACTCCTTGCAGCTGTCCCCGCAGCAGGTGATGGATGAGTGCTTCGGAGGCCAGACACAATTCTGTCAGCAGAACTTCATCACGACAGCCAACGGCGTCAATATCAGTGCCGCGGCCCCTGGTGGTGCCCTTAACGGCGTCATTGTTCCGAGCGAGATCGTTATAGTTTCGTCGGCGCCGTTTAACGCGGCCAGCGTGGTTACCGACGGTTTTGACATCGAGTCCAGCTACCAGTTCGATTTGCAGAACTTCGATGTCCCCGGCCAATTCAATCTTCGCTCGTTGGCTTCCCATGTCAGCAAGTTCATAACGAACGACGGCAACATTCCGGGCGTGATGATCAACCAGGAGTCGGCTGGTGTTATTAACAGCAACCGCAGCAGCGGGGCGGCTGCCTCGGCTTACGGCGCGTCTGGCGGTACCGTCTTTACCTGGAAACTTGATGAAACTCAGAGCTACCAGAACGACGTTTGGGGTTTTGACCTGGCGGAACGTTGGTTTGCCGGCGGTACGAGCCAGCTCAAAAATTTCCTCGTTTGCGCGCCTGGAACTTGCCCAGCTCCGACCATCCAGCGGCCGACCATCAACTATGACAAAGTTGATGCGGCGTTCTACATGGATGTGGGCGCCAACTGGTATCTCAACAAGAGTTCCCAGCTGTACGTGAAGGTTGACAACGTTGGCGACCTCATGCCGCCGGACAATGGCCTTCAGACTGCTGCCAACGACGTTTATGATGTCATTGGCCGCATGTATCGCGTCGGTGTGCGATTCAACTTTTAGGTGAAGGACCGGTGTTGTCAGGTTAAGTATTTTTGCAATTTAAGCGTGCACAACAGCGCTTCGGCACCGATCACAGACTGCGAGGTTGTATAGCTGTCCCTGGCGCGGCGTTGACGATATGGCCAATTCCCCAGCACCTCTCCTGTCGAATCCGTTTCACAGTATGAAACTGCGCGCCCGACCGCGAATACTGTAGCTGGAGAGGATCGCTATCATGGCCCTGTACTTCGGCCCAAGCCGCTCCTTTCCTTGCCCTCGGGGTAGCCTAGCTCTTTTGCAGAACAACAACTTGGGAAAGTTTTCATGCGCATGATTGTAAAACTGTTCCTCACAGCGATGGCCGTGTCAGGTATCTCATCCATAGCTCAGGCCCAGCCCGCACCGCCTATAGCTCGGCCCCCGCCCGCGCCGCCACCAAACTTGCACTCCCGGCCGCCGGTGCCATTCCAGTTTCTGTCAAAGGCACAGATCGCCCACCTGATGTACCGGCCCGGCACGACCAGCTCGTATGTCGTTACCGATCACGAAAATTATGACATCGAATATGTGACGCGCTCTCTTATCACCGATCACATCGAGAACCATGTGTACTGGCTCGATTATGTGACGGTGCTGGAGGGGGAGGGGACGCTCGCCTATGGCGGCAAGCCGGTTGATCCCGATTACAGCAATGCCTCGGAGCCGCGCGGCACCAGAATGACTGGCGCCAAGATCGTGCCGCTGCATCCAGGAGACTATCTGGTGGTGCCGGCGGGCGTCTGGCATGCCTTCTCCGGCACGCCAGGACACACGCTGACTTACGTAATCTTCAAGCAGCGCGAATAGCGCCGTTGTTATGGTCTTTTAAAGAAAGGCAATGCAAAATGGAAACACTGGTCGAAAAAATGTTGACTGATTTCGAGAAGGGGCTGCTGAGCCGCCGCCAGCTTGCCGCTACCTTAACGGGCCTGGCTGTCAGCACCGCAATACCCGCCGTTGCCGCTACCCCTAGCCTCAAGGCCATCACTCTAAACCATGTCACGGTGCAGGTGCCGAACTTACAGAAGACCTCCAAATTCTATCAGGATTTCTTTGGCATGAAACTGGCGCAGCACTCTGAGACGATTCACATTCTGAGTGTTGGCGAGCAGTTCTTCGGGCTGGAGCAGGCTTCAGGCCCGGCCACGCTGAACCATTACGATTTCGGACTGCAAGGCTGGAATGCGGCGGCGATGCGCGCCAAGGTAGCGTCGCATGGTCTTAAGATCACTCCTGGTTCACGCGGCGATGACGAAAGCTTCAAGTTTAACGACCCCGACGGCTTTGTGGTACAGGTCAATGGCCCCAAGTACACCGGCCATGTCGGATAGCCGGTGTGAATAAGACCTAAATGTTGCCGCGTCCGCTTTCGTGTTTGGGCGAGACGAACGCATGCAGCGAGCAGATCCGGTTCGGACGATAATTGTCTTGACCATATGGGGATCGATAGCGCCGGCGCCAGCTGGCACGGGATTCGACGGAACAGCGCGCCTTGAAGTGGGGAAAAACAGATAATGTCCCTCAAAACCTATGCTTCTGTTGCAGCGCTGCTGCCGTTTCTCTCAGGTAGCGCGACCTACGCCGCCAACTCAGTAACGGGTCACGGTGACGCCGGCAGCTGCGCCGCCCTTGCGGGCCGGACCATTGAACCGCACACCGTAATTCAGAGCGCCACCTACAGGTCAGAAGGCGAGACGGTGGACGACACCAAGGTCAGCGTTCCCTTCTGCCGTGTGATCGGTGTCGCCACTCCGACGTCCGATTCCCACATCGGCTTTGAGGTCTGGCTTCCTCCTGTTGCGTCATGGAACGGGGATTTTCGCGGCGAAGGCAGTGGTGGCAGTGCCGGCGCCATCTCGCCCGGCTCCATGCGCGAGGCTCTGATGTCGGGCCATGCCACCATGTCCACCGACAATGGCCATCTGGACAGTTCCGATGGCGGTTTGATGTGGGCCTACCACCATCCGGAGAAAAAAATTGATTGGGCCTGGCGGGCGCTGCATGTCTCCACGGTCGCTGCCAAGGACATCGTGCGTCTATTTTATGGCAGTGCGTCAAAAAAGAACTATTTCATATCCTGCTCGGCGGGCGGGCATCACGCCATTATGGAAGCAACCCGGTTTCCGCAAGACTATGATGGCATGGTCGCGGGAGCGGCACCCTGGAAATGGACGGGGCTGATGTTTGGCCATACCTGGAACAGTGTGCCGGCGTTGAAAGATCCAAGCGCCCTCACAAGTGAAAGTGCTGCTATTTTGCACCGAGGCATGATAGCAGCGTGCGATATGCTCGATGGCCTGAAGGATGGCGTTATTGCCGATCCTCGCCGCTGCACAATCGATCCAGTTCGATTTCAGTGCACCGAAACAAGAAATACAGACTGCCTGACACCGGTGCAGGTCCAAGCAGCGAGGCATATCTATGCTGGCGCCACCAAGTCTGACGGCACTCGTCTGATGCCGGGTCAAGTGCGAGGCACAGAATTGGGCTGGCCGGGTCTGATGAATGGCGCCACACCTGGCGGCTCGGCTTGGTTATTTTGGAAACAGGTTATCTTCGAGAATCTTAGCTTCAATAATGCGCAGTTCGATTTCGACAAGGATACCGACCGCGCCCTGGCAACCAAGATAGGCAATTCCACGCTGCCGGAGGTTTATGATGAGAAGGCAGACATGACGGCGTTTAAGGCCCGTGGCGGTAAGTTTATCTTCTTTCATGGGTGGGCAGATTCAACAATCACACCCCTGATGGATGTAGATTTTTATAACCACATCGTCGCCGAATATGGCCAGGCTGAAACCGACAAATTCCTGCGCTTCTTCCCGTTGGCGGGCATGGGACATTGTGGAGGCGGAGAGGGCTTCTCCCATATTGGAGGTGCCACTGGCGCTCCGATCAAAGACGATTCCGATCATGATATGATCAGGGCGTTGGATCTGTGGACAAAAAAAGATGAGGCCCCTTCGGTTTTCATTGCGGCACACATTGATGGCAAGCAGATCACCGCCACACGGCCGATATGCCGCTATCCGCTGGAGGCGCAATATGTTGGACATGGCGACCCCAAGGAGGCCGCCAATTTTGTATGCCGGCCGCAAGGTCCCGTGCCGCCCCAACCAATGTGAGCAGGCTCCTGGAAATCTTGATCCGTTATGATGTGTCAAGCACGACGCCACAGAAGGGTAGCTTCGCAAGGCTCACAGCGACGTTCGGTGAGGATCGGGTGGTATTCGGAACCGACTGGCCCAATAGTTGGGGCGTCGTAACGCCGGCGGAGATCGTGGCTCTGGCGCGCGCTTATTTCGCTATCCGCACACGTGATGCCGCGGAAAAATTCTTCTGGAGGAATTCTCTGTCCGCCTGTAGCTGGCATAATCGCGCCGCCAACCAGCCGGGTTAATTGACCCTTCAGGATAAGATCGCGCGCGACGCTCCTTTTTCTGTTGTTACCTGGAGCGTCAGGCCCGCCGGCAGGTGCGGTGCGATGTACGTTCGCAGGCTACGCATCAAAAATAATTCTTGTCGTTCCCCGACTCGATCCGTTGGCCCCGTTATGCTTATTGCAGCCATAGGCTGGTGGCCCCTAAGTATCGCCACGGCAAGACAACTTGTCCCCACTTCATACTCGTCCGTTTCCCTTGCGTGGCCGCGTCGCCGCGCTCCAACCAATTCCATCCAAATATCCTTTAGCGACACTTGCGTGTGCGGCGTCCGCTGCGGGATGGGTGTGGGGAACGATAGAGCGAAACTTTCGAAATCAAGGTATTTCTGGCAGGCGATCGCGCGCCCAAGAGCCGTCGTCAGCGCGGGGTTACGGAAGCCGACAGATGACCAGGTGTTAATGCACTTCCTTGGAAATGCTTTGTGGACATAGATGACATCTTCTTCCATCAGGATGCCCAAATGACAAATCTCGTTAATCTCAAGCGACAATCGGTTTAAAGGCTCGTGCAATGCAGCGAAGCTGTCATTGTGCAAGTAGGATTCTGCCAACGAGAGCGCCACGGCGCCAAGTCGATAGTTACCGCAATTGTCTTGCTCCACGAAGCCGCGCAGGCGCATGGCGGACAGTGTGTGATGCAGTGACGATTTGTGAAGGCCCAAATCAGCAGCAAGCCGGTTTAGTGCGCGCCCGTCACTGCCAACCTCTCCCAGTCGTTGTAACGCCATAAGAGCTTTGTTCACGCTAGCGATCTGCAGCGGCGCATCTGTCGCTTCTTTTTGGCCCATGGCTCCACCCCTTCACGTCCGCAATGTTCTGCCAAGAAGAATAGTATAACAACGGACATCTGTCCCGAACAGATTATTCCGGACCTTACAAGCCTAACGCGAAGGTGAAGTCGTGTCGATCACCGTTACCCGTCGGAATAGCCACCTTTGCGCCGCCAACGGACCTCAAACGTCGTTCCTCTGCGATTAATCGCCTTTTGTGGCCTCTGTTCGACGCGAAACTATTCTGGCACCCTTCACCCGTGAACGCGCGATGACGCGCCATTTCTGTTATGGTTGTATCTCGATCTGGGGGGGACATGGCAAACACTGCACGCATTGCTTTGGCCGTTGCGGGCACCATCCTGCTGCTGCCCGTTCTTCTATTTCCGGCCAGTCTGGCCTCGGCGCAGACCCGCTCCGATACGCCGAACAATCCTTTCGCCAGCGATCCCGCCGCTGTCATCTCCGGCAAGGCGGTCTTCGACGCCACCTGTTCGGCCTGTCATGGCGCGGGCGCCACCGGCGGCCGCGGCCCTGCGCTCAACACCGGAAATTTCAGCCATGGCAACGAGGATTTCGACCTGTTCCAGACCATCCGCGCCGGTGTGCCCGGCACCCAGATGCCGAGCTTCGCCACACTTCCCGCGGACGATGTCTGGAAGACCGTAACCTACGTCAAGAGCCTGTCCCGCCGCGCCGGCGACAATACGCAACTGACCGGCGACGCCCATGCCGGCGAAGCGTTGTTCTTTGGCGGCGGTGGTTGCGCGGCCTGTCACGAAATCAACGGCCGGGGCATGGATCTGGCCTCCGATCTGTCGGCCGAGGGCGCCAAGCCGGCGGGCGCGATCCGCGACGGCGTGCTGCACAACCAGCCGCCGGCGCGCGGCCAGACTGTGCCGCGCTTTGTCGATGTGACGCTGAAGGACGGCCGCACGGTCAGCGGGCTGGTGAAAAATGAGGACAGTTTCAGCCTGCATGTCGAGCAGCGCGACGGCAAATACCAGATGCTGGACCGCGCCAATATCGCCTCGGTGGCAGAACTGGGCCGCGCCGCCTCACGCGACATTGCCGCAAAACTGTCGCCGGGCGACATGGAAAACCTTGTCGCCTATCTCGCCGCGCACAAGGAACGCGACCTGAAAGAAACCATCAAGCTGGCGCCCGCCCCGGTGCTGCCCTATGCGCGCATCGCCGGCGCCAAGGCCGAGCCGCAGAACTGGCCGACCTATTGGGGCGACTACCAGAGCCATCATTTCAGCGAACTCACTGAGATCACTCCCGCCAATGTCGCCGGCCTGCAGACAAGCTGGGTCGGCCCCATGCTGGGCGATAATGTTCTGGAATCCACGCCCATCGTTATGGACGGCGTGATGTATGTCACCGGCTCGCCCGGCGACGTCGCGGCGTTCGACGCCCGCAGCGGCCTGCTGATCTGGCGCTTCCACCGCAAGCAGGATATCAAGAACCCTTACCAGATCAACCCTTCCAACCGTGGCGTCACCATCCTCGATGGGCGCGTTTTCTTTGGCACGCTGGACGACAATCTGGTCGCGCTCGACGCCCATACCGGCCGCGAATTGTGGGAAAAGCGTCTCGCCGACACGATGGAAGGTTTCACGCTCACCGGGGCGCCGCTGGCGCTGAACGGCAAGATCATTGTCGGCGTCGCCGCCGGCGAGACGGGCGTGCGGGCCTGGGTGGATGCCTATGACCCGGCCACCGGCAACCAGCTCTGGCGCTTCTATACCGTGCCCGCGCCGCCGGATCCCGCCGCGAAGACATGGGCGGGCGATAGCTGGAAATATGGTGCCGCGGCCTCATGGCTTACCGGCAGCTATGATGCCGAGACCAACACGCTGATCCTGGGCAGCGGCAATCCCGTTCCCGATTACAACGCGGACCTGCGCAAGGGCGACAATCTATACAGTGATTGCGTTCTGGCGCTTGACGCCGATACCGGCAAGCTCAAATGGTATTATCAGTTTACTCCCAACGATCCGCATGACTGGGATTCGACGGAAGACATGGTGCTGGCGGACCAGGTGATTGACGGCAAGCCGCGCAAGCTGGTGCTGCATGCCGACCGCAACGGGATTTTCTATGTCCTCGACCGCACCAACGGAAAATTCCTTTTCGCCAAACCCTTCGTGCGCCAGACCTGGAACATAGGCTTTGACAAGAATGGCCGGCCCCTGGTCAATCCCAAATCGCTGGCAACGCCCACCGGCCAGGTGGTTTTCCCGGCGGGCGCCGGCACCAATTTCCAGGCGCCGTCCTATGACAAGGACAGCGCGGTGTTCTATTTGACCTTCACCGACGCGCAGGGCTTCGCCATCAGCGCCCCGGCGGTGAATGTGCGCGGCCAGGAATATCTGGGGCGCGGCGTCGGCGCCCCGCCGGAAGGCCCCGCGCCCGATCAGGGCGTCAAGGCCATCGATTCCCGGACCGGCGAGCAGTTGTGGAAATTCTCCACCACGCGCTCGACATCCTCGGCGGGCGTGCTGGGCACACGTGGCGGCCTGGTGTTCGCCGCCACCGCTGAAGGCCAATTCCTGGCGCTGGACGCCAAGACCGGCAAGCCGCTATGGAATTTCCGCATCGGCGTGCCAATCACTGCCTCGCCCATCAGCTATGCGGTCGATGGCCGGCAATTCGTCGCCATCAGCGCCGGCAACATGGTCTACAGCTTCGCGCTTCCCAAACAGAAATAGGGGGACATCATGGCCTATAAATTCTTTGCTGCCGCAGCTGCCCTGGCGGTAACGCCGCTACTCGCACCGATGGTTGCGGACGCGGCGCCGAAAGCTGCGAAAGACTCCAGGGACCTCAAAATCATCTCGGTGGATGTCGAAGGCGGCGCCGCCGTGCTGTTCCGCACCCCGGAAGGCAAATCGATGCTGATCGATACCGGTTTTCCGCCGGGTGGTGGCGGGCAACGCGCCTTGCCCGGAGCGCCGCCTTTCGCGCCCCCGATGGATGCCGAACGCATCGCCGCCGCCGCGGCCTCGCTGGGAATCAAGAAGCTCGATTACCTGGTGATCACCCACTATCACGGCGATCATCTGGGCGGCCTGGAAGCGCTGCTGGCCAAACTGCCGGTCGATACCTTCATCGATCACGGCCCCAACCGCGAATTTCCGCCGGCGAGCGCGACACCGCAGCAGCGCGCCACTTCGACCGAGGCCCGCTATCCCGCCCTGGTCGCGGCCTATCAGGGGCACAATCATATTCTCGCCCAGACCGGCAACACCCTGGATGTCGGTTCCATGCATATCCAGTTCGTCACCGCCGACGGCAAGGTGCCCGATGCGCCCTTGCCCGGCGCGGGCCAGGCCAATCCCGACTGCGCCGGGGTGCAGACAACCAGCATTGATGGCGGCGAGGAGAATGCCCGCTCCGTCGGCATGCTGATCACCTTCGGCAAGGCGCGTATTCTCTATCTGGGCGACCTGACCTGGAACAAGGAGATCGAGCTGTTCTGCCCGACCAACAAGGTCGGCAAGATGGATGTCTATTTCGTCACCGGCCATGGCATGAATCTGTCGAGCAGCCCGCCAACCCGGTCGATCGATCCGCTGGTCGCGATCATGCAAAACGGCCCGACCAAGGGCGGCGACGAGGCGGTGATCAACATGGTCAACAGTTATCCGAACCTGAAAGGCTTCTGGCGCACGCATTATTCGATCCGCTATCCGTCCCTGAACGGCGATCCCAATTATGTCGCCAATCCCGACTGGGTACCCGATCTGGCCTTCCCGCTGGCGCTCGACATCACGCCGGGCGGCGGCATCACCGTCACCAACAGGCGCAACAATTTCAGCAAGACCTATCAAGCGCGAGGCGCAAGCGGCCCGGAAAACTGAGCGGCGCAGGCATTCCGTATTGTGTTGCGCCCGTGTTGATGAGGTCCAACTTTGGTCCAACAATTTCTGTGCGTTGAGGTGTTCAGTTGCCGTTGAACAGCCACGCTTAGCACGCAATAACGAGCTGCGCGCAAGGAGAGAGATGCCCGATCCTGATCAACAGCTTCGGCACGGTGGGTAAAGGTCTGCCACGCCATGGTGCATGGCGGACCCTATCCTGGACCGCAGAGCGGTTAACGCGAACAACTCATTTCGGCAACGCGAACATCACAAGGCTGTCGCCGCCCGACGGGGTATTGAGATAAGGTCAATCAACGCGCAGGCCAAATCGAGCCGAGTTGCAAGGCCTGTGCGCATGGCTATTCTGAACGCGGGACTGGCGATGCTAAATGTAACCGAACTGAACTGTTTCGTTGCCGCGGCGGAGGAGGTCCATTTCGGCCGCGCCGCGGCGCGGCTGAACATAACCCCGGTATCTTGGCGCAAACGCCCCAAGATACCGGGAAATTCGGGAAATTTTGCCGAATTTGCCCAAGTCGACCTGCAATAACCCCGGGAATACAGCCGGTTTGGCTCGAATTCCCCACTCGCCGGAACAGGGAATTAAATCGCCCTATCAGGCGGCCATAGCCCCGCTAACAGAGGCCGGACAGGTCTTGCAGGGTCTCTGTTGTCAGTCATTGGCTGGAAGCCGCCGGTGGCGCCCTGGTCTCCCGTTGGACCATTGTTGCAATCGCGAAGGCCCCCAACATCCGGGTTTTCAGCGATGAACGCGCGACCTATCGCTGCAGTGATTGAGTCGCTGTACAACCAAAGCTTCGGAGGGTGGGATGCGGGGATTTCTACTGGCGTTGCCGTTGCTGGTCCTTTGCGATGGGGCGGTCGCCCAAACCGCGCCTTTGTTCCGCGATCCAAACCAGCCAATCGAAAAGCGCATTTCCGATCTGATCGGAAGACTGACTCTTGAAGAAAAGGCTTCTCAGCTTAATCATCTGAACAAGGGCATCCCGCGATTGGGGATTGCGATGTGGGGTGGATGGAACCAGACCTTGCATGGTGTCTGGTCGAAGGAGCCGACCACGTTGTTTCCTGCGCCAATCGCGATGGGTGCCACTTGGGACCCAGAGTTGGTCCGCACCATCACCGATGCCATGTCGGACGAGGCGCGGGCGCTCTACAACGAACATGCGGAGGGGCCGCGATCGCCGCATGGCCTCGTCTACCGCTCTCCGGTCATTAATATCAGCCGCGACCCGCGCTGGGGGCGTATCCAGGAAGTATTCAGCGAAGATCCCTATCTTACCGGCCGCATGGCAGTCGCCTATGTGCGCGGGTTGCAGGGGGACGACATCAACCACTTGAAAGTGGCCGCCACACTGAAACATTTCGCGGTATATAATGTCGAAACTGGGCGTCAGCACAACTCGGTCACGGTAGATGATCGCAACTTAATGGACTTTTTCCTGCCGCATTGGAAGGCAGGCATCGTTGAAGGTCATGCCCAGTCGGTGATGTCTTCCTATAATGCGATCAACGGTACGCCTGACGCCGTCAATCACCATCTTCTGACGGATATTCTCCGCGGCCAGTGGGGATTCGACGGCTTTGTCACGGATGACTTGGGAGCCGTGGGGCTGCTGACCAGCGGGCCAACGCCTAGCGCCGGCAGCACAACCACGGCCACCGAAACTGGACAACGGTACTCGGAAGATCCCGTTGTATCGGCGGCCGCTGCGATCAAAGCGGGCAATGACAGCGATGATCCGGAATTTGAAACTAACATTCCGCTGGCGGTTAAACGCGGACTGTTGTCGCAGAAAGACGTGGACCTGGCGCTGTCGAGGGTATTGCGGGTTGGCTTCCGCTTGGGCGCCTTCGATCCACCCGGCGCCAGCCCCTATGCCGGGATCGGCATAGACGTGGTGCGTTCGCCCGCGCATCTGGCGTTGGCGCTGAGGACGGCGCAAGAATCCATCGCTTTGCTCAGCAACAGGACGGGGTTCTTGCCGCTCGACCGCGGTAAGATTCATTCCCTCGCGGTGATCGGACCGGCGGGTAACGGCGAATACGAAACCGGCAACTACTACGGGACGCCAGCACGCAAGGTGGGTCCGCTGCAGGGCCTGCGTGATCTGCTGGGGCCGGATGTTTCTGTGCAATATGAAAGAGGCGCCGGCTTCACAGAATCCGCGGATCCTGCCGCCATTGCCCGCGCCGCCGATCTTGCCGGAAAATCGGACGTCGCGATCCTGTTTCTCGGCACCAATCTGCAGGTCGAAGCAGAAGGCCGCGACCGCCGCGATCTCAACCTGCCGGGCGCCCAACAGCGATTGCTGGAAGCGGTTTACGCCGCGAACCCGCGCGCCATACTGGTACTGATGAGTGCGGGTCCGCTGGCGGTGGATTGGGCACAGGATCACCTGCCGGCGATTGTGGAAGCCTGGTATCCGGGGGAGGTGGGCGGCGCAGCCATCGCACGTGCTTTGTTCGGAGACGACAATCCCGGCGGCCATTTGCCCTACACGGTCTATGCCAGTCTCGACGGCGTTCCGCCGCAGAACGAATATGATGTCTCCAAGGGCTTCACCTACCAGTATTTCAGGGGTGTGCCGCTGTACGCCTTTGGCCATGGTCTCAGCTATACGCGCTTCCAGTATAGTCATATCGCGCTGTCGGCGCCATCCGTTTCGACGAAAGGTAACGTGCAGGTGTCGTTCGACATCGCAAATGTCGGCGAACGCGCGGGATCCGATGTGGCACAGCTCTATAGCCATCAGGAAACCAGCGTGACGTATCAGCCGATTCAAACTCTTCGGGCATTTATGCGCGTCACGCTGGCACCCGGCGAGACACGTCATGTCACCTTCACCCTGCCGGCGTCGCAGCTTGCCTACTACAGCATGGTCAAAAAGAGCTTTACCGTCGAACCTGGCGTGTTCGATCTTATGATCGGCTCCGCTTCCGATGATATCCGTTTGCGCGCGCATTTGAGGGTGCGCGCTGGATAGGTGTTCCCAATCGCCTTGGCAGCCCAATCAGTCGTAATCCTGGGAGAATTGACTCAAGCGAATTTCACTTGCAGCTGTTAGTATCCGGCAAAATCCACCGACGGCCCACGCCTTGGCGCTCGGCGGTGCTCGACCTCTCCGCCGCTGAAAGGGCTGTATTTTGATGTTGGAGGAAATCGTGAAGATCACAAGAGTCTTGAGGAGTTCTTTACTGCTCGCGTTGGCAATTGCAATATCCGCAGGCACCGGCGCGCAAGCGCAACTCGCGATTTCCGGCAATGACGGCAAACAAATGATCCCCAACGACAATCCACCAGGAATGCGTCCTGACTCCATTTCTGTTTTGGATTTAAGCCATTATCCGCCAAAACGGCTGGCGTCTGTAGCGGCACCAGCGAGCATGATCGGGCCTCCCGATGCCGTGGCGGTCGCCCACGATTCCAGTTTCGCAATTATCACCGCGGCGCAGAAGATCAATCCAGCCGACCCGACGAAATTGATTCTCGACGACACTGGCTCCGTGTTGGACCTTGCCAACCCACGTAATCCAAAACTCGTGCAAAGTATTCATGCCGGCCCCGGGGCAAGCGGTGTTTCGATCAACAGGGCGGGTACATTGGCGCTGGTTGCATCCACCGGAGATGACGGCGTCACAATATTCTCCATTACCCACATGCATCTGACTCTAATCGACAAAATTACGCTCCAATCGGGCGCTGCACCCACGGACGTCGTGTTCGCGCCTGACGGAAAAAATGCGTATGTTTCCGAGCATGGCAACAAAGGTTCCAAGCTGGAAATTCTGGCGGTTGACCACGCCAAGGTTGCCGATACCGGACAGAGCATTGTCACCGGCAGGGGACCTTATGGGGCGGCGATTACCCCAGACGGCAAATATCTGGTCAACACCAATACGGGCGGGGCAATCCCGGCGCCCGCAGCCGACGCTGCGCCGGCTGGAGCTGGAACGCCCGCGCGCCGGGGCGGCACCGTGACACTTGTGGATCTCAAGACGCGTCAGATCCTCGACTCCGTCGAAGTCGGCGGCATCAGCGAGCATGTCGCGCTATCAACCAGCGGAAAATATGTCGAAGCGACAGTTGCCATCGGACAGGAGCGCGGCTTCATCCGGGTTTATGCGATTGATAGCGGCAGATTGCGGGAAGTCGCCAGCGCCAAGAGCGGCAACTGGCCCCAGGGCGCAACCTGGAGCAAAGACGATCATACAATTCTCCTGCAATGTGCCGGTGATCGCGATATCGAAGTGTATAAATTCGATGGGAAAAGTCTTGCGCCGGACCCCAAGGCCGCAATTGAATTCTATGACAGGCCGGGAGCTATCGCCACGGCATACAGCCGGTGATGTGTGGGGAGGGATGCCGGAATGGCGCCGGGCAAGCAAGATTTCGGCTGTTGGAGCGGGATCGCTATCGGCACGGCGGCTGCCTCTACCGATAAACTACACCGAGGACCATCGCCTGGTCGGGCGTGCGCCCCATGGCGCGAATGCGATCTCTAAATTAACATGGCAACCGGACCACTCAGTGTGGGTCGGTCAGAAAGCAGGCGCCGGCAAAAGTATTTGCGCCGGATCCGCCTACTTCGAAAGAGCGGGGACAAGCCATGGATCTAAAAAAACGCGACTTTCTGATTGCGGCCGGCGCGGTTGGCCTTGCCACGGCTGCCCTGGCGCAGGGGTCGCCCGTCAACAGCAACCGCCAGCCATCGACCGTTGATTTCAACTACAAGCCGCGCCGCATCAACAAGGCGATCGAGCTGTGGGAAGATGGCCAACCCATCTATTACAACAGCGCGGGGATGGGACCCGGTGTGGACCCTTATGCCCAGGGCGTGAAGATGGCGCGCACCTGGATGGACGCGATCAATGTCGAAATGGAGCACAACGCGCTCGATTTCATGCAGCTAAGGGAATTCATGCGCGGCCTGAAGGATGGCGGCCCCACCCGCAGCGGGCACGTCACGCCGGCGGTGTTCGTGGAGACCTGCATCATCGCGCTCGACGAAGCCTATATGCGCGCCAACAGCTGGGTGATCGAGCAACTGCTGGATTGCGGCATTCACGGCATCCATATGTGCCACGCCCGCGACACCGGGGCGGTGCGGGTGGCGACCCAGATGGCCTGCCGCTTTCCCTTCGACCGGCCCGGCGTTGCCAAGCTGCCGCTGCAGGGTTTGCGCGGTTCTTCGCCCGGCTATGCCGCGCAGATGTGGGGCATGCCGCTGAACAAATATCTGCATCTTGCCGATCTGTGGCCGCTCAATCCCCGGGGCGAGATCATTTTCGGCATCAAGATCGAGGATACCTATTGCGACCGTACGGTGGTGGAAACCATGAAGCTTCCCGGCATCGCAATGGCGGAATGGGGACCGGGCGACCATAGCTATTGGCTGTACGGGCTGGAAGCCTATCCGGAGGACGGCCCGGCGGTACGCAACCTGGAGGACAGGCCGGAGATGATGGCCGTGCGCCAACAGGTGCTGGACCTTTGCAAACAGCACAAGGTGATGTTTCTCAATGCCGGCAACAACAATCCCGACAGCTCGACCTACACCATCAAGCAGATTCGCGACGGCGCCATGGTGATCGAGGCGGACGAAGCATCGGCGATCGCCGGACGGGAATTCTCTAAACGGAAGATGCCGGTCTGACGGCGCAGCCGCACCCATGCCGGGCCTTTTTTGGTAACAGTCAACAGATTGGGCGCAATTTGTTTGTTCACCGCGAAGTGATCAGAAATCCAATGCAGAGTCATTGCGAAATATGCAAAGTCTTGCGCAATGCGGTTCGATTTAAATGACATCTGTATATCAAAATTCCGCAACAAGTCTGTCGGAAGGAGCCAAATTGAATAATTTTCGGGTGATTCTGATAGCATGGCTCACCTTGGGTTTCGGGGGAGCGGCGAATGCGGGTCCATATGAAGATGGGCTAGTCGCCTATACTTGGACTAGAAAATCTCACGGCCAAAAATTGTTGGTCTAACCCTTGGTGTCCTGCGGGCCGCGCGGGACTTTCCTGGCCTGATCCCGAGGGTTGTTGGCCGAAAGGTGCCATCTGGGATACAAAGGGTACCGTCTGGGATACATTGTGCATTTACTCAGTTAAACCTTGGCGCGTCCGGAGTATCACGAATGTAACGTTGTCGGGCGCGCCGCGGGCAAGGCACGTATCAATCAAATTATCGGCCGCAGATTCCAAATCGGCGGACATCAGACTGGCCAGAATCTCCTCATCGCTTACAAGCCGCGTCAGGCCGTCGCTTGTTAACAGAAAGGCATCGCCGTTGGCGATTTTTCCGTCGACCGCATCGATATTCAGAGTTGGTTCCGAGCCGATGGCGCGGGTGATGACGTTGCCGTTGGGGTGTGCTCGCGCTTCGGATGGATCGATGTAACCGATTTCGATCAACTCCTGCACCAGGCTGTGATCCTGCGTCAGTTGCAAAAGTCTGCCGTCTCTGGCGAGGTAGGCGCGGCTGTCCCCGACCCACAGGCAGGCGAATGATCCGGCATCCGCGCCCATCGCGACAACGGTGCTGCCGATAGGCCGGTGAGCCGTGTCTCGCCGGGTCATTGCGATAAGCTGTTCATTGGCGTCGAGCAGCGCTGCACGGGCGGCCTCCATGCGGGCCGGAAGGCTCACACCGGTTTGGCAGGTGCCAAGCAGGTCGACGATCAGCGCGCTTGCCACTTCGCCGGCATGATGCCCGCCCATGCCATCGGCGACAGCCCATAAACCGATCTCCGGCCGCGACAGAAACGCGTCTTCATTTACCTTGCGCCGGCAACCCACATGTGTTCGCGCGACACTATAGAAAAGCATGGCTTTCAAACCTGTCGAACAGGGCCGGCACCAATTGTCTGGTAAATCACGGGCTGTTATATCTAGCTACTGGGATTTCGGCGGGTGGGTCAAACTTCTGTGAATATTCCCTATCATAATAAGGCGTTGCCGAAAGGCACAATTCTGCGCGAGTGGGAGCTTGAACAGGTTCTGGGCGTGGGCGGTTTTGGCATTGTTTACCGCGCCAAGGGAGTCTATTTCGGCGAAGTGGTTGCCATCAAGGAGTACTTTCCCGGCGCCATCAGCGATCGCCAGGATGGCACCACCGTCTCGCCGACAGACTCGTCCTCGGAAGAGACCTACGCCTTGGGTCTGCAGAAATTCCTGGAAGAGGCAAAAGTCCTGTGGGGCCTGTCGAAGCCTGAACGCCATCCCAATATCGTGAATGTACGCAGCCTGTTCGAAATCCACGGCACTGCTTACATGGTGATGGATTTCGAAAGCGGTGTTTCGCTGTCCCAGATGTTGCGGGACGGCCATAAATTCGATGAAGCCAGCTTGCTGGCGCTCATCGGACCCATTGCAGAAGGGCTGGACCGCGCTCATCGCGCCGGTGTCCTGCATCGGGATATCAAGCCCGCCAATATCCTGATCGATGATTCCGGCAAACCCGTTCTGATCGACTTTGGATCCGCCCGGTTTGATTCCGGGCAGGCGACCAACACCAAGGTCACCTTCTATACGCCGCCCTATGCCGCCATCGAGCAATACGTCAAAACCTATCCGCAGGGGCCGTGGACAGACATCTATGCCCTGGGGGTGGCGCTCTACCAGTGCGTCACCCACGAAAAGCCGCCGGAGGTGCTGGAACGGCTCCATGGCGAATTGGGCGAACCACTTTCGGCGCGGCAGTGGCCGGGGTTCAGCCGTGCCTTCACGCGCGCGGTAGATGCGGCCATGGGGATTCGCCCGCAGGAACGGCCCCAATCCATTGCCGCCTGGCTGAAGATGTTTGACGCGGAGGTCGAACCGCCGGCCGATGACGCCACACGCATCGGCACGCGGATAACCCAAGTTCTGGCCGAGCCGCCGGCGCTTTGGGCCAAGGCGGTGCCTGTTTCCACTGCAAATTCGACGCTGGCAAAAAAGGTGCCGGACCCGCAGATTGTCATGCCGGTGAGCCCGCGTCTTTCGCGGGGCAGGGTCTATGGGGCGGCGGCGGCTGCGGCCCTGCTGGCAACGGTCGGATTTGTCGCATACTTTCTGTTGCTGCCGCATGGCGGCGGACCCGCAGAGATTTCTTCCCCCTTGGTCGCTGTCGCAACGCCCACGGTGCAGCATTCCGTGGAAGAGGAAGCAAGCGGATTGCTTGCGGACGCGCAACGGTTGGGCAGGCCGCAAAGGGAAATTGCGATTCTGGCCGACTCGAACACAAAGATCAGCGGTTTGGCGGCCCAGGTCGCCGTCGCCGGCCAGGGGCAGTCCGGCATAGAAAAGGCCCGTACCCTGATCGCGCAGATGAACGATCTGGCCGCAGACATGTCGCGCAATGAGGCGGTTGCGCTGGGGCGCGCCGGCAGGCTTCTGTCACGGGATATTCTGCAATCTTCCGGCAACGTCGTCGCGCCAGATTCCGCTTCGGCGATGAACGACGCCAAGACCAAACTCGACGCCGCCGTGGCGGCGGTGGGGCAAATCCAGGATGCCACGCTTTCGCTCCAGGCCGCCCGCCGTGCCCTGGTTGCTTATAGTGAATTTGCCACCGCCTATGGCGGGGTGGCGCAGATCTATGTTGCGGCGCAGCGGGACGATTTTGCGAGCCTGACTGCCGCCGCCCGCGACGTTTCGGGCAAAGTGGCCGGGCTGGCCGCGGGCCCCAAGCCCTGGTTGCTGGCCTCCGGTGCCCGCAAACAGGCCTATCAGGCCCTGCAAGACAATGCCGCCCAGGCTGCGGCGCAAATCAGCCAGTTGGACCTGCTAACCAACGGGATGCCGGCGATGAAGGATCTGAAACAGGTAAGCGCGGCGGTTACCCAGGCCACGGCTATCAAAAACGACCTTGACGGGCTGCTGGCGAAATCAACCGCGGCATATGCCGAATACAACAAATAGCTGCGATCAGGCGGCGATCAGCACTTCGATCCGATTGCAGGGCCTAAATCCACGCTGAGGGGTGTCGCTCCCCGTCAATCTTTCATAGCGCAGGCCCGCGGACAGTTTGCGCACCAGGGAAATTCCGAGGCCGCCGATTCTGGCGGTTTCGATGGACGTGAATGGCTCCGGTTCTGGAATTGTCAGCGGATCGAACGGCACCCCATCATCTTCCAGCGTCAATGCGATCAGCCCCGGGCGGTCTGCGGCGAACACCGAAATCGACTGGTTCGAGTGTGCCGTAAAGCCGTGCCGGATGGTGTTGGAGACCAATTCCTCAAAGATGATTTCCAGCCGGTTTATCACCTTGGCGTCATAGGACCGCAGCGCGCAGTGGCGCTGGATTTCCCGGCGGCCATCCGAGACTGCCCGCATCGTGTTATTGAGTACGAGGTGGAGCTTGCCGTCGACAAACTCCGACAGCCGCAATCCGCTCATATCCTCGAGATTCTGTTCTGCGCTCATCCCGTGACGATTGCGATGGCTTCCGATTCAGAAGTTGCCACCGGAATGATGTCGTCGAGCGCAGTGGTTTCGATCACTTCCATGACCTGTGGCATGGCGCCGAAAATTGCCAGTTTGGCGCCTTTGCGGGACAGGGCCCTGGTGGTGCTGATCAACATCCGGATACCCATAGAGGCCAGGAAACTGACTTCGGTCAGATCGACAACCGTGTTTTTGCCGCCGGGGACAATTGCGGCGCCGAACTTTGTTTCAACATGATCAACACCGATGGTGTCCAGCCGGCCCGCGAGAACAATTTTCCTGACGGCTCCGACATCGCTCAGTTGCATTTCCATAGTGAATTCCTTTTCTCCAATTTCGCCGATTCACTCAAACGTCAGCACGACCAGCGAAAAGTCGTCATCCAGGCCACCCGGCCGGGCAAGCCGGCTTACTTCGCGCAGCAACCGCCCGGCTTCGTTTAGCCCTTCGACGGGCGTGCTCAGCACATGCGGCAGGAAATCCTGCAACCCCCATTGTACGCCATCAATTGTGACAATTTCGAACACGCCGTCGCTGAACAAATAGAGCGAGGCGCCGGGGGAAATGGTAATAGAATCCGCCCTGTAGAGCGTTTCCGGCGCCGCTCCGATCAAGCCATTGCGGGTTCTAAGGGGGGTCAGACTGCTGCGATCGGCGGGTAACAGATAGGCGGGATGGTGCCCCGCGCTGGCGAAGTCCAAACGCCGCGAGACCGTGTCGTAGACGCCGTACCACATGGTGAAATACATCCCGGCATTGCTTTCCATGGGGAACAGAGAATTCAGCGTCGCCAGCAACTGGGCGGGCTGAGCCAAGTCCGTGTTGGGCAGAAAAGCCCGCTGTTTGAGCAAATTCATGACGGCCACGCTATGCATGGCGGCCGCCGCACCATGGCCGGAAACGTCGAGGAGATAGACCCCGAATTTGGAGTCGGATATCACGCCGTAGCCGAAAGCATCGCCGCCAAGCTTGGCGCAAGGCCGAAAGATCCAATCGGCCCTGATAGGTCCATCCGGACACGGCGGCGGCAGCAGCGCTTGAACATAGGAATTGGCCTTCGCCAGGTCGCGGTCCAACTCCTCGGATTGCATAGCCTCTCTCTCTGTCCGCCATTCATGTTTGAGGGACTGGCGGCCAACCTGGAGCACCGCACCTACCGGAATTGGGGTGGGTTGCCGCACCCGCACGCCGTCGACAAAGGTGCCGTTGGTGGAGTTCAAATCCGTGACCATCAATTCGTCGCCTTCAATGGCAAGACGGCAATGGTTTCTGGACACTTCGGAATCCGCCAGAATGATCTCTGAGGGCGCGGTTCGCCCTATGTTTGCGCCCGATCGCCCGACCACATGGCGCCGGCCTATCTCAAAGCCGCCGACCAGCTCCAGCCAATGGAGCCGGGTTTCCAGCGCGACATCCATATTGCGCGCGAAGGTCACGACCTGCGTATGTTCCTGATCCAACTGCACTCAGCCCCATTTCGGCAATATCTAAGCGGGTAGAAGCTTTGACTTCAACCGTGCTCGCCTGTGGGCTTGTGGCAAATCCGCGCGATTTTGGCGCTTGCGGGTGCGATATCCACCCGCCGTTTCTCCCGTTGTTTCAATGTACAACCAAAAATTGGCCCGAGGTACCGGCCAACCGCATGCCGGCGATGGCAAACACCGTCGCCGTGCCATCCTTGAGATTGACGCTCAAATGAAGGGCGTCCCCGTTGGGAGCACAATAATACCAACATAGGTCCAACAATTTCTTTGTGAATAAATGTGCAGCTATGTGCAGGGGGCGGCCGCAAATGAAAATCTGCGGCCGAAACTGCCTCTGGACCCACAGCTTGATCCAATAGAGCGCGTCAACGAATTCTGTGGCGGCCAGGAAGTTTCCGGCAAGTTTATCGTATCGGGTAGACCTGAAGTCCGCAGTAGCATCACAGATAGTTACCGGCGCCATATGACGGACTGGGGCGCGGAAAGAAAGTTCCGTACGGTCGCAGGCAGTTTCTGACCGGCGTAAACGCAGTGCGTCCCGCGCCATATCTCTACTTGGTCGCCGGCCTCGGCCAACATGTGGCCCCGGCGAATGGCGGCGTGGTCACTAATATGTTCGCTGCGGTGCAGCGCCGTTGCTTGGTCCCGCGTGATGATGCGGATCTCGTAATTGTCCATGCCGCTCTCCGGCATATGGAATGGGGATTGCGCCCGGAGGCGGCAAGGGTAGTTCGCAATTTTTAATGTGGCCGCTAAAATAGGCTTGATGGCGCCATGTTTTTTCCCAGATAGCGCCTTACGGTTGTTCCTGCGTACCGCTCGTAAGGGGCTCCCGCGCTGAGGCCGGCGTCGAGAAAAATTCAGTGAAAGGACGGAACCGCAGAAGTAAGATTTCCCGTTTCCGAAAATTTCTGAAAAAGCCATCGTCCCGCCGGACCAAGCGGTCTATTGGTCGGATGGACAGTCACCAGCGGGGCCGTCAGTGTATCTTTACGGGGTTTCCAGCGATCAATCTCTAGCATCGCGAGACGCCCCGCCTTGACATCATCATCAACTCTTGAGCGCGGAACGACTCCCCAGCCGACGCCGCTCAGAAGAAGGCTATGCATTATATCGAAATTTATGACCCGCCAGATCTCTGTACTATCCATGCCATAACCGCGCACGACGCTCTCTTCCTCCTGGGTGAGCGCGTCGTGCACGACGAGCTGCATGCTATCGCGGAGCACCTCGGGTGTCAGGGGGCCAGCTCTTTGCGCCAGCGTGTGTTCGGGTGAGGCGACCGCGACAAGCTCGACCGTCGTGCAAGGAAGATGGGTGAATGTTTCACCGAGTGACACCAGCGCGAAGAGAAGAGCGAGATCGCTCTTCCCCTGGGTCAAGGATTCCATGGCGGCGTTCCTGGCCTCGAGAGATGCAATGATCCGGACGGACGGAAACGCAGCCCTGAATTCGCGAAGCACGTCGGAGAGAAAATTCGCCGGTGTATGAGGATGCACCGCCAATCTCAGCTCGTCCTCCACGCCCATGGCCATTTGGCGCGCGTGTAGCCGGTAATTTTCGACATCCGCAAGAATTCGCCGGATGCGCGGCAGAAGACTTTTGCCGGCTTCGGTGAGCGCAGGCCGATAGGAGGAGCGATCGAACAGCGCGATCCCGCTCTGATCCTCTAATTTCTGGATCGCATAGGTGACGGCGGATTGCGCCCGGTTCAGGCGCCTGGCAGCAGCGGCGAAGCTGCCCTCCTCGACAACCGCAGCAAAAACGGCGAATTGATCCAAGCTCAGCGCATCCATCATGTTCAAAATATCTGATTAAGTTCCCCTAAATTATACCAGTTTTACTGAAGTTGGTGCTCGTTATTTTAGTGAGGAGCAGAAATCCGGGACACCAAACCGATGGCTTGCAACCTCTATCCCCCCCTCTGGACTCTAACTGGCTGCAAATACCCCAGTTTTCCGCGGCTTCGACCCCTCTCAGCCCCAAGCCGCAGTGCGGTCGGCGTGTTGCCCAACACGCCGGCCGCGACTTTCTTTTCGAAAGCAAGCCGCGATGCATGACAACGACAATGGCCTCCTGCTTTCCGACCAGCGGAAATTGCGCCGAACCGCCCGGGCCGAAGCAGCGAACAACCGGGAAAACGGCGTCCCGATTTCAAAGGAACGGGATGCGGGAGCGTTGAACTGTTGCACCGAACAGGCGGCAAGCCCGGAAGAGGCTTGCCCACAAGCGGTTGATCCGCAAATTCCGCGGACAGGCTCCGGCCGCAAGGGTTTGCTGCGCTCCATACTGTTACTCTATTGGCGGTTGGGCCGCTCGGTGGCGCCATCGGAGGCCTCTCCTCGCTTCGAGCTGGAGTCGCCATCGTCCGCGCACTCGACCACCATACTCGAGATATTCGAGTTGCTGTGCAAGATCGAGCGTCTTGCGCAATCGCTTCGTAGAAGCTGGGAGAAGCAATTGCGCAAAAATATGCCCAACATGAGTGCGGCACGCGCCGTCGTGCTCCTTCAGCTCGGGCGCAGTTGTGGCGCATCGCAGATCCATCTGGCGCGCCTGCTCGGTTTTAGCCAGATGACCGTATCGCGGGTCCTTGACGATCTCGAATGCCTGGGTTGGGTCAAGCGCGAGCCGACTCCCGGCGATCGTCGTGCGTGGAGTGTCCGCCTCACGGATGGCGGACGAGAGGTATGGCTTGCGGTTCACGCTGCTCACAAAACCTTCGTTCTACGAAGCCTCTCTGCGATCGACGACGAGCAGTGGGCGACCTTCGTGGCCACGCTCGCGCGACTCGAAATTTCGCAAGTGAGAGCGCTCGATGTGTGAGCCGAATTTCGACTTTGCGGGCGAACCGACTTGGCTTGCCCCTTCTGGCCAGGGCAGTTCGTCCCGCAAGATCGCCCATGGCGGACAAAAAGCTCCTAGCTTCATCGAAAACTGTGTTGCCAAGCGGACCTGGCGATGCCTCTGCGCAATTGGGCACATTAGGATTTTGTCAATGACTGCAAAAGCATCTCATCAAACGACTTTCAGCCGCTTGCCCGCTGCCAGGATCTGTCTTTTCAGCTGGTTCGGCACCTGAGTCTGGCAATTGAGAAGATTTCTAGATGAGCACTTCAATTGACGAGTGCATAAGAGAATGCAGCCCGCCGACAGATCGAGCGCCAACGGTTATTGGGACATTTGAGGCGCATCGTAGCTCTGTCCGAGGCAATGACCGCATTTTGCGCGCACCGGTCTTGTTGCACAAGGCGAACCTGGATGATCTTGAATTCAGCGACATAGGCCGCGATCCAAGATTTATGAACGGCAGATGGCTGGGTCTTGCGATTATGATCGCTGCCGCGCTCTGCGCGGTCTACATCGGATTTGTCTGCGTTTGGGCCGCGCTGGCACTTGCGGTGGTGTGGTAAACCATGGGTAACGGAGCAGGCAACGCTGGTCGCACCCCCCATGCGTGAAATCGGATATGTGCCTCTTGAGGATCGGTCAAGTGTGCCCATGTCAGGTGCAAGTCATTGCCGCGTTGCGCGGCCGGTGATGAATTATTCGCGAAAGGAAACTTCATGACCAAATTGAAATTGACTTCTCTGGCAGGCGCTATACTCGTCACGCTCGCTACCTGGTCTCCCCAAGCTGAAGCAGCCCCCAAGGGCGTTAGCGTGGGCTTGCTTACCTGCAATGTGTCCGACGGATGGGATGTGGTGCGATCCACGCGCGATCTGGCATGCATCTTCTCCGGGGTGAGCGGCGAGTCCGAACACTATACGGGCAGCCTTTCTAAATTCGGCGTGGATCTTGGTTACACCAAGGAAGCCAAGATCGTGTGGGCCGTATTCGCGCCTGCCTCCGATACCAGTCCCCGCGCTTTGCAAGGGAAATATGCCGGGGTCACAGCCGGCGCGACGGTAGGGCTTGGTGTGGACGCCGACGTTTTGCTGGGTGGCTTCGACAAATCCATTGCACTTCAGCCCCTGAGCATCGAGGGCAGCGAAGGCCTCGCAGTGGATGCCGGCGTGAGCGCTGTCCAACTCACCGCGACAGAATAGCTTCAACTATCAACAAATGAGCAAAGGCGGCGGCGAGAATGCTGCCGCCTTTGATGCTGCGTGCTGCCATTCTCTTACTCTTATAGATTGGGGCTTGGTGGACCATTGATTTGGGCCGGTTCATCGAAGACCTCGAGCCCTCACGAAATTTCTTGAAAAATATTATGGTGACGAGATCGCCCTGCTGACGGGAGATGAAATTGCGAAAGCCATCGGTTTGAAGAATGGCTGCCATGCTTCCCGGACATTGGCGCGGATCTTGCTCGAACCCATCTGCTCTAGTGAGTTCTTTGTGGCGATCCGATCATGCTACCAACAGCCAACAGACCCACCATTGTCTCTTCCCATGCGGATTACCGGCGGAGCGACTACATCTTCCCCCGTGCTCAATCGCGTGTGATGAACGACCGCGAATGGGAACGACGCGAAGCGCCGCTGCATTCCTGGACCAAAATGCTGTTTCCGGTTTTGAGTGCCTTGACGGCTGCGGCGGCGCTCGCAATCCTGCACTGAGACTCGCGCGGACAATTCAGCGAGCGACTGGCGCCACAGGAATCAGTCCTCCTACGTCCGCGGACTTCTGAAACAGCCATCGCCTCGACGGTCCAAGCGGCTTGTGCGTCGCTTGGACGACGACCATGAGGATCAGGCGCCGGCGGCGAAGCTGCCTTCTTCGACAGCCGCGGCAAAAACGGCGAATTGATCCAAGCTCAGCGCATCCATCATGTTCAAAATATCTGATCAAGTCTGTCTAAATTATACCAGTTTTCTCGAATGTGACGCTGCTTATGTTTCAGGCCACGGATGTTTTCGGAGTGGCAGGAAAGATGGCCCGTTATCCCCAACCAGCCCGCCTTGCGGCCTCTAACTGCCTCAAATCACGCGAGTTTACCGCGGCCATGTCCCTACGCCGCGGTGCGGTCGGCGTGTTCCGATGCAGCACGCCGACCGCGATCTTTCCAGAGAGAACCAGCCATGCGTGATCGCCACAATGTCCATTTTCTTTCCGGCCAGCGGGAGTTGCGAAGAGCACTCCGGCAGGCGGGCGACCAGAAAACTGATGCGCCAGCGGCGGAAAGACTGGATTCAGGAACCCCTCGCACCGAGGAGGCGCCCGGACCGGAAGGTCCGCAATCCCAGGAAACATTGCACGCGCCCGTTTCCGGAAGAGCTTCTCGACGCAGGGGCTGGCTGCGTCCCGCGATGTTTGCGCTTCTGCCCTTGGCGCTGATCGGCGGCGCCGTCGCCTATATGAAGGGCGGCCGGACGATGACGACCGACGACGCTTATGTGAACACCAGACAAGTCGGCATATCGACCGATGTTGCGGGTATCGTTTCCGAAGTAAACGTTATCGACAATCAGCACGTGGTCGCCGGCCAGGCTCTTTACAGCCTCGACGCGCGCCAGTTCCGCATCGCGCTCGACAACGCCAAGGCCAATCTCGCGCTGGTTGCGCTCAATCTCGAATCCCTGCGGAAGAATTACGGCCAGATGGTGAGCGACGTTGCCGCCCAGCAATCACAGGTCGAGCTTGATCAGGCAACCTATGAGCGTTACGACCGGCTTCTCGCCGCCGATGCCATCGCCAAGCTGATCTATGATCAGGCGCGTTTCGCGCTTCAAACGGACGAAAGCAAGCTCACCGCATTGCGCCAACAGGCACAAGCGCAACTTGCACTGCTAAGCGGCGACCTGAACACACAGTTAACCCGGCTTCCCCAATATATGCAGGCAGAGGCGCAGGTGCACGAAGCGCAACGTCAGCTCGACGATACTGTGGTGCGCGCGCCTTTCTCCGGGACGGTGACGGAGGTGCCCAGCATCGCGCCGGGCAAATATCTCGCAGCGTCCACTACCGCTTTTTATCTCGTCGACGCCGATCATGTCTGGATCGACGCGACGCCCAAGGAAACCGAACTCACCCATGTGCTGCCGGGTCAGCAGGCGGTGGTGACGGTGGATACCTATCCTGACCTTCAGTGGCACGGTACCGTCGAAAGCGTCAGCCCCGCGGCCGCCCAGCAATTCTCATTGTTGCCCGCCCAGAATTCCAGCGGCAATTGGGTGAAGGTGGTCCAGCGCGTGCCGCTCCGCATCCGCATGGATGCCGGGAAAGACCATCTGCCCGTCCTGAGAGCAGGCATGAGCGTAGAAGTCACCGTCGATACCGGCCACACGCGCGGTTTGCCCAAATTCGTGACCGATTTGCTGGGGCGGGCGTCATGAGCATGAGCGGCACGCCGGGCCCCGTCGCCAATTTGGGAGCGATCACCGCCTGCGTGATCCTTGCTACCCTGATGCAGGCGCTCGACTCGACCATCGCCAATGTGGCCTTGCCCCATATGCAAGGCAGCATATCGGCGAGCCAGGATCAGATTGCCTGGGTGCTCACATCCTATATCGCGGCGGCGGCCATCATGACGCCGCCCACTGGCTATCTCGCCGCTCGTTTCGGAACAAAACGACTCTTCCTCGTCGCCGTCGCGGGTTTCACGATCGCCTCGATGCTCTGCGGCATTGCCCAATCGCTCACCCAGATCGTGGTGTTCCGCCTCTTGCAGGGTGTGTTTGGCGCGCCGTTGGTGCCCCTGTCACAGGCGGTCCTGCTCGACATCTATCCCAAAGCGCGTCAGGGCTTTGCCATGGCCCTGTTCGGTATGGGGGTGATGGCCGGCCCTATTCTCGGTCCGGTGATCGGCGGTTGGCTGACGGAAGATTATAGCTGGCGCTTTGTCTTCTATATCAACCTGCCGGTGGGCGTGCTGGCTTTCGTCGGCATGATGCTCTTTCTTCCGTCTGGCGGGCATAGCGCCGGCCAGAAGCTGGACTGGCTGGGATTCGGCTCGCTCAGTATCGCGATCTGCGCCTTCCAACTCCTGCTAGACCGGGGCGAACAGCTCGATTGGTTCGGCTCGGACGAAATATGGATCGAGGCGACCATCGCCGCCGGCTCGTTCTATGTCTTTCTGGTTCATACTTTCACCAGCGACAAGCCCTTCGTGAACCCCAGGCTGTTTCTTGATCGTAGCTTCGTGGCCGGCACGCTGATCGTCTTCACGGTCGGCCTCACCTATTACGCTTCGCTGGCGCTCCAGCCGCCCTATCTGCAGACGCTGATGAATTATCCCGTCGTCGCGGCCGGCCTGGTGATGGGACCAAGGGGTATCGGCACCATGTTTGCGATGCTGTTTGTCGGCCGGCTTACCGGGCGGATTGATACGCGTCTGCTTCTGGGCATCGGACTGGGCATGACGGCCTGGGCATTCTACGCCATGACCGGTTGGACGCCTGACGTGTCTAAGAGCACTATCGTCGTGGTTGGGCTCATACAAGGCGCGGGTCTAGGCTTCCTCTTCGTGCCTCTGAGCGCGGTGACCTTCGCGACGCTTTCCCCCGAGCAGCGCACGGAAGCGTCGGGCATCTACAATCTGTCGCGAAATATCGGCTCAAGCGTGGGAATTTCCGTTGTCAATTCGCTTCTGACCAGCAACACCCAAGTCAACCACGCCGGCATCGCCTCGCAAGTAACGGCGGTGAACCGCGCCTTCGAGGGCCAGACCATCACCCAATTCCTGAGTCCCGTGACGGCGGCGGGCCGGGCCGCGCTCGACCAAATGGTGACCCAGCAGGCTGTGATCATCTCCTACATCGACGATTACAAGCTGCTGCTAATTTCGACCCTGGCGGTCGCCCCGCTTGTCTTCTTGTTCGCAGGAACGAAATCGGCGCCGGCTCACACCACGGTATTGGAATGAAAACGACATGAGAAAACAAGGAAGACAGAAACGGTAAACGGTCGAGGTTCCTGTTTGTGTTCAGCAGGGCGCCCGGAGCCGGACTGATGGAGGATCACATGAATATCAGTGCAATTTTGGATCATAAGAAGCCAGGGGTCGTCACCATCGACATCTTTAGCACTTTGAAGGCGGCAGCCGAACTGATGACGCGCCATCGCATCGCGGCCTTGGTGGTGACCGAGAATGGCGCGCCAGTAGGGCTCCTCTCTGAGCGTCACTTCGTGGAAATGTTCGCCTACCAGGGCACATTCGCAGGGGAAATCCGCATCCGGCAGGTGATCGATCGCCAGTTGGTCTCGGTTTCGCCGGAGGACCCGATCAAGCGCGCCATGTCGCTAATGACGCATACGCGGACCCGTCATCTTCCGGTGATCGAGGACAATGAGCTGTTGGGCATCGTGAGTCTGGGCGATGTGGTGAAGTACCGTCTCGAAGAGCTGGAGCTTGAAGCGAATGTTCTTCGCGACATCTACATCGCGGCCCGTTGATGGAGGCGTCCATGCCCGCAATTGGTCAGGGCAAACATTCTCCAGCATCTGAACTCCTTTCTATCGGATAAACCGATATAAAGGATCGGAATATAACGACTTTTCAGGGAGAAGAACAAGTGCCAAATAGAGAAATGACCGATGAACATGATCGTCAGAACGTCAGAAATTATCGCAACGGCCGCCCGGGCGAGGCGATCAATCGCCTTGTGCGCCTGATGACCGACGGTCGCATCCGTCGTCTGCCCGTGATGAAAAACCGCCAACTCGGCGGCATCGTCAGCCTTGGCGATTTTGTTCAATACCGCCTCGCAGAATTCGAGATGAAATCCAATGTCCTTCGCGACATCTGCATCTCCGCCCGTTGATGGAGGTTCCCATGACGATTCCCATGATTGCGCGGTTGGCGGTGGATCTGGTGAGCACAACATTCGGCTTGGCGGGCCTCATCAATTTCAGCGGCGGTGCCCATGTGCGGGCTGTCTATCGCTTTTGGCGTTATCCCCGTCATTTCTATCGTGTTGTCGGCATAGCCGAGCTGATGGCAGCGCTTTTCCTGATTGTGCCCGAGACGCGGGTCTGGGGCATCGCCGCGAGCGGCATGATCGTCTTTATCGCTATCGTGATGCTTCTCCATCACCGCCAATATCTCTGGTCGCTGCCCGCCATGCTGCTGCTGGTGAGCCTTGTCCCCGCGTCGCTGGCGCACGCCTAGGTCCTGAACCATGTCTGTAATCCTGGAAATGGGAGAGTTCGCCTCGTTTATCGGATTGCTGGGCAGCTTCTATTGCCTGGCCGAAGCGTTCACGGTTTATCGCCTGATGCGGTTGAAAGGTGTCCGAACGACCGCCCTTGTGGCCACGGCATCCGGAACCAAGCTCCTGACGATGCCGGCGCGTTCAAGCACCAATTACAAAAGCCCGGCCATAACTATCCTGAAACCCTTGCACAAAGTGGCGACGGAGTTGCGTACGGATCTCGAAACGCTGTTTGCGCAGGATTATACCGGCCCCATACAGATCGTGTTCGGCCTGCACAGCGAATCCGATCCCGCCAAGGAGATCGTTGATCAACTCAGGGGACAACATCCTTCGGCCGACATCAATGTGGTGGTGAGTTCGAAGACGCATGGCGCGAATGCGAAGGTCACAAATCTCCTGAATATGTATCCGTTCGCGCGCAATCCCATATTGGTGGTCTGCGATGGCGATATTGCTGTCCCGCCGAATTGGCTCTCGACGCTGATCAGGACCTTGGACGCGCCCGGGATAGGACTGGCGAGTTGTCTGTATTACGGCGTTCCCGAGCGGCCATTGTTTTGGCCGATCATGTCCGCCATGGGGATGTCATACTCCTTTCTGCCAAACGTGGTGCTTGCTGCCGCTGCTGGACTTGAGATGCCTTGCCTGGGCGCGACCATGGCAATCCGGCAAAACACACTGACAGAGGTAGGAGGCTTCGAGCGGTTCGCAGAGGTTCTGGCCGACGATTACGAATTGGGGAGGGCGGTTCGCGCAGAAGGGTATTCTGTCGCTCTTTCGACGTCGGTCGTCCGACATAATGCCGGCGAAAAACAAATTTCCGATTTCTTCGCGCACGAACTCCGCTGGGCAAGAACGATTCGAATGATCAACCCGATGGGTTATGCGTTGAGCGCGATCACGTATAACACAGGCTTCGCCACCCTGGGTGTTCTTTCCGGCCCAACGGCGTTTGCTCTGTCCATTCTTGCCTTCGCCGTCGGGGCCAGAATTGTGTTGCAGCATGTTGTCGATCGCGCGTTCGGGTGCTGGTCTGGTCCCGCGTGGCTGCTTCCGTTGCGGGACCTGGTGAGCTTTCTTCTTTTCACTTTGTCTTTTATGAGCAGGAAGGTCCGGTGGGACCGCCGCGTGTTTTATGCTTCGCCATCCGGACCAAGATCCAACTTCAAGCCTGCGTCCGGATCATTCCGGCCAACAGCCCCGCAGGATCCACGGCCTGCCGGTGTGGCAAGCGCCCCCTATTCATAATTCAATTGGATTTTCCGCTTCCAGTTTACGGAGCTAACCCGCCATGCCGCTTCCCACTCACCGTAGCCAGCCCGCCAAATTCAGTCCCGCAAATTTCGAAAGTGTGGTCTTGCTCTTGCAAGGCGGTGGCGCGCTCGGCGCTTACCAGGCGGGCGTCTATGAGGCGCTGGCCGAGGATGACATTCATCCCAATTGGCTGGCCGGTATTTCGATTGGCGCCATCAACTGCGCGATCATTGCCGGCAATCCTCCGAAGAAACGCGTGGAACGGCTACGCCAGTTTTGGGAACTTGTGACGGCGGACAGATTCTGCTTTGCGCCCAGCACCACCGATTTGTTGCGGCCGTTTGAATTTCTGAAACCTATCGAAGGCGATCTGGCGCGCAGTGTCCTCAGTCAGGTCAGCGCCGGCCAGGCGATGTTTCAAGGTGTTCCCGGCTTCTTCAGCCCTCGGTTTCCGGCGCCTTGGGCTTATCAGACCGGTGCACTTGCGGCGACAAGTTTCTACGACGCCAAAGGGCTGGAGGAAACATTGGAGAGGCTGGTCGATTTTGACCGGATCAACGCCAAGAACGAGATGCGTATCAGCATCGGGGCGGTGAATGTTCGTTCCGGCAACTTTGCCTATTTCGACAGCTCAAATCATGTGATCCGGCCAAAGCACATCGTGGCCAGCGGAGCCTTGCCGCCAGCCTTCCCAGCGGTCGAGATCGACGGCGAACATTATTGGGATGGCGGCGTGGTATCGAATACGCCCCTGCAATGGGTCCTGGACAGCATACCGCGTCAGAACACGTTGGCGTTCCAGGTCGATCTCTGGAATGCGCGCGGCGAACTGCCGGGCAATGTGGCCCAGGTCGAAACTCGCCGTAAGGAAATCCAGTATTCGAGCCGAACACGAGCCGGCACCGATTCCTTCAAATATGCACAGCGCATGCGCAACGCAGTCGCCTCTCTTCTCGAAAAATTGCCAGATGAACTCAAGGATTGCGAGGAAGCCAACATCTTGCGCGCTGTCGCCGATCGTAAGGTCTATAATATCATCCATTTGATTTATCACGCGCGCAATTACGAGGGGCACGCGAAAGACTACGAATTCTCGCGGGCCAGCATGGAAGCGCATTGGCGCGCCGGTTACAACGACACGCGCCGTACGCTGCGTCATCTTCGTATTTTTGGACTGCCCACAAACGACGAAGGCGTCGCGACCTTTGACCTGGAGCGGGACGGCCGCGAATGAAGGTCGCGACCATCGGTTCAAATTTTTGAAAGAAGGTCATGAACGCGAGCATTACATGAGGCGCGAGGTGGGGGTGGAATGGGTATAATCTTCAGTTATAAGCACGTCGTCTAATCATCGTCGAGATGATAAATTCGCGCTACAACGCTCCTTGAAAGGATTACCTATGCGACTGCCCCTCATTCCGCCCTCAGAATTATCGCCCGAGCAGAAGCTGCTCTATGATGATATGCGCAAGGGCATTGCCAGCAATTTCAATGCATTCAAGACCGTGCGAGACGACGGCGCACTGATGGGTCCATGGAATCCGTGGTTGCATGAACCGGAAATCGGTAAGGCGATCTGGAATTTGACGCTTGCGATGACCGCCAACGCGACTTTGTCTGACAACGTCCGGCAAATAGTCATCCTCGTCGTCGGTGCGCGATTCGATGCAGCCTACGAAATATATGCCCACATTGCGGTTGCCGAGCGGGAAGGGATGAAACGCGAGAGGCTAGCGACACTGGTCGCCGATTTGAAGCCGAGAGACCTGGCGCCGGACGAGAGCATCGCTTTTGACGTTGCCCATGCGCTCGTTCGGGGTGGCACGTTGCCCGAGCCTCTCTATAGGTTGGCCGTCGATACTTTCGGACAGCATGGAACCAACGAACTGATCTATCTGGTTGGTCTGTACAGTCTTGTTTCCACGACGCTCAACGGTTTTAATGTCCCCGTTCCAGAACGCGAGTAAGTCCACTTTACGTTACTAGAAGCTGAGGCAAACCTTTTGCCGCGTTGCATTGGTAATCCATAATTGTCGCTGGTTCCGACCAATGGAATTACCCCTAAGTTGGTGCAGTTTGTCGATACGCGCGATTACGGCATTGTGAACCGATTGCATTCTTCCGGGCTGATGGGTGTGAGTTCCAACTATTGGTCCATGCTTGCGCTGACACTCCTTGCAGAGCACCATAGCGGTCACAGCGGGGATGCTGCCTCTATCCGCCACGAGGTCAGCCGGCTCCGGGCACGGTGTGTGCTTTCGCCAGTCCGCCAATGTCCGCTTTGCGCCAATAGCGGACATTCGTAAGCATCATGTATCAGGCATACTACCCGCGAGTGGGAAGCGGAGGCTTGCCTATTCGGCGGCGTCCAGCAGAGGCGGCAAGGCGTTCCACACGGCTTGCCTGTAGCTGGGCGGCTGAGTCAGGCCTCAGGAGGTAGGCTCGCTTGATCATTCAACCTCGTCATCGATAGAATGCCGAGGCAACCTTGAGGTGTTTAGAAATGGTATCGCGCGTCCGCGAGAAAATCGTAAGCGCAGCGATTGACCGCTTTCATGCGTTAGGCTTTTCCGCTTGCGGCGTTCAAGAAATAGTCGACAAGGCCGGCGTTCCCAAGGGTTCATTCTACAACTATTTCAAAGCCAAAGAACTCCTGGCTCTTGAGGTAATTGAGATTTGGGTCAAAGGATCGAAGAGAGAGATGCTCGCTGACAGTCGCCTACCGCCGGTCGAGCGGCTTCGTCAACATTTCGAGTTCCTTGCTAGCCGGTACAAAGGGTTTGGCTATGACAAGGGCTGTCTTGTCGGCAACCTTGCAGCGGAATGCTCCGACAATATGCCTCTTGTTCGAAAGGCTTTGAAGCAAGTCTTAACCAGTTGGACTGAGGCCGTATCCGGCGTTATTCGTGAGGGGCAGGCCAACGCAAGCATCTCGCCGGATCGGCATCCGGAAGAGCTGGCGCGATTTCTCGTGAATAGCTGGGAGGGAGCCGTCGTCAGGATGAAAATTGTGAACAGCCGGCAGCCATTGGATGATTTTTTCTCTGTAGCACTGCCTCTAATGACAGATGGTCATGGCATTGGGAGTGCCAAAGACGCAACGAGGAAAGCGGCAACAAGGCGCGTCAAGCGCAAGCATTAGATAGCAAGCTCAGCTTTCCAATGCCAGGATGATCGGAATCACCTCGATAGACGACCCGAAGAACTTCGGCAGATATGGATAAGCCGGCCGGCGCCCGCTGCGAGTGGCTGGTAGTCAGGGCGTATCCGTCGGGCGCAATATCACCCCGGACACCGTCCAAGAACGGCCACTCCGGCCATAAAAAGCAATATGGGCGATAGCGGGGCCAACCGTTTCGAAGGCCTTGATTACGCGGTCGGAATAGGGATCGGGCTCAAATTCGGCCGGCTTGGGGAGGGATGACGACATAATTGCGTAAGTGGTGCGCCCGCCAAATTCTCAGGCCCCGCTGGTTGCCCTATTGACTACAAAATGACCGGTCGTATTATTTCGTTGGTGAAGAGACGACACGCAAACCATTCAAGAACTCTATGACAAGATGCTGGAGCTTTATCCAAGCAGGATCAATCCAGGTTGGGCACCGCGGACTTCAGCAGAAGCGCCAAGCCGTAACTTCAGAACTATACCCGTCGCTATGCTTTAGGAGGTTGACATGACAACACCTGCCGAAAATAAGGCCTTCGTCCTTGAGGCTTTTGATGCGCTTTTTAACAAACGTGACTATGCAAAAGCCGCGGGGTTCTGGTCGAAGGACTATATCCAGCATAGCGCTCATATTGCTCCAGGGCGAGACGGCCTCTTTAATCTCGTACGCGCCGCACCCGCTTCATTGCGTTATGAGAACTCAGTCATTGTCGCAGATGGCGACTACGTGATGCTGCACGGACGGTTTACTGGGAGGGGATCCCCCCGAGCCTGGGCCGCAGCAGATGTCCTCCGCATTGAAAATGGGCTCCTGGCGGAGCACTGGGATGTTCTGGCAGATGAAGTAACGGCCGAAGAATCAAAAAGCGGTCTTCCAATGGTTGGCAACCTAGCTGCCAAGGTAGAGCTCCAATCAGCCTCTATAGGGTCTACGCTGACCGTTGAAGAAGCGCGGAAAATCGTGGCGCCTCTGTATGATGCGCTCAACCAACCGGCGAAGAAGGACGTGGGTGCCTTGCTGGCCAAGGCAGCAAACCCGGACTACCGGTCGTATCATACAAACGATGAATTCCTGACGCGCGATCAACTAACCGATGTTTTCAAGGGTATGGGATCGACCGTGCCGAATTTGCATTGGGAGATTCGGGATATCCACGTCCTCGGTGACCAAATCGTGGTGCGAGGCCAAGCCACCGGAACGCCAGAGGAGGAATTCTGGGGAGCCAAGCCGACGGGCAAAAGCTTCAACACAATGGCTATCGATATTTTCACCGTAAAGAACGGAAAGCTGGCGACCGCCTATCACGTGGAAAACTGGATGACGCCCCTGCAGCAGATTAAGGAATAGGGCCAATGGGTTCCGGGCCACTCCAGGCCTAGTAGCCATTTGTAAAATCTCGATACAGGGCAATCACATGGTAACGAGTCAAGTTTCGAGCACGACCAGCGCACCGACCAAATTTGTCCAATCAGAAGGCGAGCAGTACGCCCACCGGCGTTTTGGCTCGGGGTCGAAGCCGCCGCTGCTCTGTTTGCAGCACTTCACTGGCACGCTCGATAACTGGGATCCGGCCGTGACCGATCCATTGGCAAGCGAAAGAGAAGTCGTCTTGTTTGAAAGCGCGGGAATCGGTCGTTCGGGCGGCATAGTACCAAACACGGTCACCGAAATGGCGACGCATGCGTTGGCCTTCATGGATGGGCTGGGACTGACGACTTGCGACGTTCTTGGATACTCGCTGGGCGGTATGATTGCGCAGGAAATGGCGCTCAAGCGTCCCTCCATTATCCGTCGCATAATCCTTGTAGGGACGGCTCCAAGGGGCGGTGAGGACATTATGCATCTCGAAAAGCCCGGCCTTGCAGAGCACATTCAAAACCCAGCTCTTAAAGGATACGCGGTTCTGCAAAAAATATTCTTTGCGCCCACGAACTCAAGTCAAGCTGCCGGGGCAGCCTTTATCAGAAGGCTTATGCAACGTTCGGAAGACCGTGAGCCCGTCGCAGGGCCCGCAGTGGCCCAGGCGCAAATGGCAGCATTCCGGGAATGGGAACAGGTCTCCGGCGAGCGTTTCTCAGACCTAAAGAAAATTCGGCATCCAACCTTGGTGGTAAATGGGATCTTTGACGAGATGATTCCTGTGCAGAATTCGTATTGGCTGAGCGCGCACTTGCCAAATGCCGTTCTTCTTGCATATCCGGATTCCGGGCACGGTTCGCTATTTCAGTTCCACGACTCGTTTACCCGACAGGCTATGGCGTTCCTGGCCTCAGAGTCGGAATTCGCGCCCTATTGAGTGTATCGGGGCGTTCATGATCGCGAACCTGGCGGCTAGGCGACTGAACGAGCTGCGGACCTGCCCCATTGGTCAAACCGGCGGCGGAACGCGAGTGGCGAACGGCTGCCGATGCGAATGACCGCTTTGGGTCAGAAGCGGAAAGGTCCGCCCCGCCGCTCTCTGCCAGTAATCGCTGCGCTGAGATCTTTGTTACTTCACTCGTCGGAAAGTAGTAGACTCATCGCGCGACGGATTTAGAATTGGAGCAAACCTTAGAAGCGGCAGCTGGCCTGTAGAGTAAATCCAACTGGAGTCATCAGATTGACAGACCAAGAGAAGTTAGCCTTGGCGCGCCGTTTTCTTTCTGTCCTGGCCAGCCCTGACCCTGATGTGGTCAAGAGCGTGGCTGTCGAAGACGTAGTTTGGAGTTTTCCCGGCGCCGGCCGGATCTCGGGTGAAGCCCGAGGTGTGGACGGCGTAATGGCGCGTGCGAAAATCATTGCCTCCTTCAAGGTCAACATCGATGTCGTGCGGACGTTGTATAGTCTGGGCGGTGTCGCAATAATTTTGCATAATACAGCCAACCGAGAGGGCCATGTTCTAGACGAGCACATTGCGGCGGTCTTCTCATTCCGTGGGGAGAGGGTTTGTAGGTTGGACACCTATCTATCTGACGTGCCAATGGCCGAGGCCTTCTTTGTCTGAGTGTTTATACTGGCCGATTGATTGGGGTGACCGCAGACGCGCTTCCATTCAATAGCCGCGCTGCGAAGGCTATGAACGCTGGCTTTGAGCGCGGCCGAAAACGCGGAGTTGGTTTGGGAGTTGCAAAGCGAGGTCTGAGATCTAGGAACCGCAGGGAGTCTTGCAGAATTTGCGTTTTGTGTTGCACCTGTGTTGCTTAGGTCCAACTTTGGTCCAACAATTTCGACGCGTTGAGGTGTTCAGCTGGTGTTGAGCATCCAGGCTTTGCGCGCAAAAGCGAGATGTGCGCGGGGAGAGAGATTCCAAAACTGGGAATCCTATACGCCATGTAACATATTGATATTATTACGTTATTTCTACATGTGCCGCAAGTTGGAATCAAAAAATACGGCTATTATATTGTCTTAAATTGTGCATTTTGACCATGAGTTTTCCATACCAACACAGGTCCAACAATTTTCTTGCGTATAAATGTGGGGCTATGTGCAGCGATCGGCCACAAATAGAAATCTGCGGCCGAAACAGCTCCTGGACTTGGATTTCGTTGCGGGTGTTTTTCTTATCTAAGCTACCACACTATCATCGCACTGCACTCGAAAATTCTCGATTGAACATTGGTAGCAAGCGCAGTGGATCCGCGGCTGGCACATCAACAGAAGCATGATGCCCGGCGCCTCTAGCCATCATCGTCCTGAGTTTCGGTCCTCTTTGGACGCATTTTTTTTGAGGGCTGCAACCGCGAATCGCTCCCGCTGTTCTTTGGTCAAAGTGGCCATCACAAAGGGTTTGACATCCGGGCTTCTAGGCATGACCGAGACCACATCGATATCGGAATAGTCGGAATAGCGAAATTCGGCTGCGTTCGCCGCATAGATGGCGGACCCAAGGATCATGAGACTCAAAATCGCAATTGGTTTCATTCGCCGCATTCCCCGCAAAAAGACTCCAGAAATGCAGTTAGCAAGACCCGCGCCATGTGACGAACCAGATTATGTTTTTGCGTACAATGACTTGCATGGCATGCGGTTTTTTGTGCAACCGGAGAATTGGCGATGTTTTGAGCATGATGATGCGCAATCGATCAGCCTTTGCGCTTTTTATGCAATGCGCGAAATGGCGAGATTTTGGGCACTCTGATGCGCATGCAAGCAATTAACTTGTATCGCGTGGCTGTCGTGCTAAGGCGTGACGCCACTGAACAGAAAAAATTTCCGGAGGTTCCAATGTCCTTGAAGTCATACCTGTCCATTTCGGCCGGCGCGATCATGCTGCTTGCCGCCATACCGGCGTCCGCGGCCACATCCTGGCCGAGCGCAGACCTGCTGGCGTCCGCAACAGCCGATAGCTGCGCATCCGCCAGCATTGCGGCCCAGGAAACCGCCCGCGTCTCCGATGCCGACCTGGCGAACTGCAGTCTGGCCGTCAGGCTTGCCTATTACAGCAAGGCGCAGGCCCTGGCGCTCAACAATCGCAGTGTCCTGCATTACGCGCGCGGAGAATATGATGCCGCGCTCGCCGACAACACGGCCGCCTTGAAGCTGGATGACCGTATGGCGGAAGCGATTGTCAATCGGGGATCGATTTTCCTGGTGCAACATCGTGCCGAGGCGGCCGCGGCGAATTTCGACCGGGCACTGGCCTTCAATCCGGCACATCCGGAAAAGGTCTATTTCAACCGTGCCCTAGCGCGCGAAGACATGGGTGACCTCAATGGCGCCTATGCCGATTTTGCGCAGGCGGCAAAGTTGAGCCCGCAATGGGACCAGCCCAAACGGGAAATGGCCCGATTCAGCATTGTCCGCCAGAAGCCAATGAGCTGAGGCGCATTCCATCTTTCTCCAGTGCGGAAAAAGGCCCAGACCCATGGTCTGGGCCTTTTTCCTTGGGAAATACAGGGCTCGGAAATCCTTCGCGTTGACCGCGTCTTGAGAAAGATGCGGGACCCGCGAATGCGCCGGGCCTGGCCTTGTTCGCGATGTTCAGTTGCGGATTGCTGGCGCGTTGAGCGCGGTGCGCTTGAAGCGGGCCAGTTCGCGGGCCGCCGCTGCATAGTCCGGATTCAGGGCCAGGGCTTGGCTATAGTCGCGATAGGCCGCCAGGTAATCGCCGGTCTCATCCTCGATCACCGCGCGATTGTAATATGCCACCGGCATATTGCTGGCGCCCAGTTCCATCGCTTTCGCGATATCGGCCCGCGCCTCATCATAGCGCTTGAGCGTGATCAGCAGGGCGGCGCGGTTGACATAGCCGTCGCCCAGCTGCGGATTTTCGGTGAGGCCGGCGTTGAAATCGGCCAACGCGCCTTGCGTGTCATTGAGCGCGAATTTTATGATGCCGCGATTGAGCAGCAGCGCACCGCGCCGGATCATCGCCGGATCGCGGAGCGCTTCGTTGCAATAAACAAGGCCCGGGCGGAGATTGGTGCCGTCCCGCGCCGCCTGAGAACATTGGGCGACGGGATCGACATGATAGAGCATCTTGATGTTGCCGCCGGTGGTGTCGTTGCCCGGCATGGCGGAGGAGGATGCGGCGCTGGCTGCGGGAATGCAGAACAGGCTGGCCGCGATCGCGGCAACAAAACGAAATTCCATGGCGCACTCCCTGTTGAACCGTCTTGAACGGCGATCCGTTGCAGGGGAATCTAGTGCAGTCGCGCGGAAGCCGGAAGCGCGGATCGCGCGGATCGGTACGAATTAATCCGCATGCCGACCATTTGGGCATGCATGGCTTTTGCGCAGTTTCAGGGCAGGCGAGAGAAGGGCAGAAAATGCGCGTGACCGGAATTAGGGCAGGCGAAAAGCGGATTCAGGGTTTCCCGGCTTCGGCGGCGCGGCGGAAGATGCTGGTGGAGAGCCATTCAGGGCGCGAATCGGCGTTGGCGACGCGAAGCGCGATGGCCGCGGTATAGGCATCCAGCTTGACCGCGTCTTCCTTGAAGATGCCGGGCTGTTCCAGATCGTCGGACGGCGAATGGTAGCGGTTGGCGCGCCAATCATGCTCGATCGTAAATTGCGGCGTGTCCTTGACGAAGCCGAATTTCATGAACAGCGAGGGCACGCCTTCGCGCACAAAGCTGTACTGGTCGGCGCGGATGAAGACATTGCGGTCGGGGACCGGATCGGGCACCACCGCGATGCCTTGGGCCGCGCCCACCGTGCGGGCGTCGGCGCCCAGTGTGCTTTCGGTCTCGCCCGGCAGATAGACCATCTTGAGCGGCCATAGTGGCAGCGGCATGTCGAAATTCAAATCGGCGACAATGGCGCTTTTCGGCACCGTGGGATTGGCCGCGAAGTAATGCGATCCGAGCAAGCCCTTTTCCTCCGCCGTAAATATCGCGAACAGGATGGAACGGCGCGGCCGGGGACCGCTCTTGAGGCGATGGGCGATGTCCAGCACTGCGGCGACGCCCGAGGCGTCGTCCATGGCACCATTATAGATGCGGTCGCCATTGATGGGCTCGCCCACGCCCAAATGGTCCAGATGCGCCGAAACCACCACATATTCCGACTTGAGCTTGGCGTCGCTGCCCTCCAGCCTGCCGACCAGGTTGGGTGAGGTGACTTTCTGCCTTGTGGCGGCGATGCTGGCCTGGAGGCGCAACTTGAGGTCGAAACGCGGCACCGGCTTGGAAGCATCCGCCAGGGCGCACAATTCCGCGAAGCTGTGGCCGCTGTCCTTGAAGAAGGTTTCCGACTGGCCGGGGTCGGCAGTGGCGATGAAGAAGCCGTCTTGTGTGTCGTGGAATTTGGCGTCGGCCAGATACATGCCGGGCTGGCGGGCGATGAGTTTCTGCCGCGTCCAGATGATCTCGACCTGATGCGGGGTAGTGAGGCTGATCACGCCCAGCACCCCCAGTTTGCTCAGTTCCTTGGCGCGGTTCGACCGGGCGTCGGATTTGACCGGAGCGGAGATATTATCGGGGCCGCCGCTCAGCACCACGGCGATCTTGCCCTTGAGGTCGAGGCCGGCGAAATCGTCATAGCCCTGATCGGGCAGATGCAGGCCATAGCCGATGAATACCAGCGGCGCGTCCACCTTGGCCGGGCGCGGCTCGCCGCCCGCGCCGATCAGAAGCGCATCGCCGACCTTCAGCTTTCTCGTGGCGCCCGCCGCATCCGTCAGGGTGGCGGAAGAGGCGTCTTGGTCCACCACCTGCTGCTCGAACGCGACCGGCTGGAGATAGCCCTGGCTGCCCGCCGGCGCGATGCCTTCCGCCTTTAGCCGTGAAATCACATAATCGGCGGCACGCATGTAACCGGGTGAGCCGGTCATCCGCCCTTCATCGGCGTCGCTGGCGACGGCGCTGATATCGGCCCACCATTGCGTGGCTGCGGAAGACAGAACTGCTTGCGGCGCCGCCGCAGCCGGAAGCCCAAGCAGCAGCGACAGACAAACATATGCCGGCAATGAGCGATTGCGCATGCGACGCCTCCCTGATCGGGCATAGATTAGCCGCGATCACGGCGCGTTCCTATACCGGTGTGGAACTGCCGACGATGCGCAATTAATGGCCAGCCTGCAAAAAAATTTGGCAAAAGCAGGAAGCGTTCTGCGATTCCGCAACGTTGATCCGCAATAATTCTTTCCACGACGTCAATTCGCGTCTCCGGCATCTGGACAGCGCAATCGGGGGGGGTAAAACTAATCCGCATAAGAGCGCTGCATGGCGCCTTCGGGCTGGACCCAGGGAAACATCAGGAACGGATTGCGGATGATAATCCGCGCGCGCGGCGCGGGGGTGTGGGAGAATTATATGAGCGAGCAGAATTCCGAAAGCATGAGTCGCCGCTCATTGCTCAACATGATCGGCACGGTGGCGGGCAGCGCGGTCATGTATCACGCGATGACCGAGATGGGTTATGCGGGCGAAAGCGGCTACACCGGACCGATCAAGCTGTCGCCGCCGCCGCCGGGCACCTCGGTCCTGATCCTGGGGGCGGGCATTGCCGGCATGGTCGCGGCGATGGAACTGCGTGACGCGGGCTACAAAGTTCAGGTGCTGGAATATAACGGGCGCGCCGGCGGGCGGAACTGGTCGCTCTACGGCGGTGATACCTATACCGAACTGGGAGGATTCACGCAGAAAGTGGGCTTTGCGCCTGGCCATTATCTCAACCCCGGCCCCTGGCGGTTGCCCTATCACCATTACGGCATCCTCAGCTATGCCAAGCGCCTGAATGTGGCGTTGGAGCCTTTCACCCAGGTCAATTACAACGCCTATCTGCATTCGACCGAAAGCTATGGCGGCAAGCCGCAGCGCTATCGCACCATCCAGGCCGATTTCCAGGGCCATGTCGCCGAACTGTTGGCGAAAAGCACCAGGCAGAAGGCGCTGGACGGGGCGGTTACCAAGGAAGATCAGGAGATCCTGCTGGCGGCGCTGCGCAACTGGGGCGCGCTGGACGCCAATTACAATTATGCCAAGGGCCTGGTCAGCAGCAACCGCCGGGGTTTTGATTCCGATCCGGGCGGCGGGCTCAATTCTGTGCCGATACCGTCCCAACCGCTGGCGCTGTCGGAGCTGCTCAAATCAAGGCTCTGGGCCTCGATTTCCTCCGGCCAGGGCTATGAATTCCAAAGCTCGATCTTCCAGCCGGTCGGCGGCATGGGGATGATCGGTAAGGCGTTCGGCAAAGAGCTGGGCAACCTGATCAAATACAACTGTAAAGTGATCGACATCCACCAGGACGCCAAGGGCGTCACCGCGACCTATATCGACAGCCGCACCGGCGGCGCGCCGCAGAAGGCCAGCGGCGACTGGTGCGTCTGCACCATCCCGGCCTCCATTCTCAGCCAGATTCCCATGAATGTGGGCGCGCCGATGAAGAACGCGATCGACCAGCTCCCCTATGAAGCGGCGCTGAAGATCGGGCTTCAGTTCAAGCGCCGCTTCTGGGAAGAAGATGAGCAGATCTATGGCGGGATCACCTTCACCAATCAGCCCAATGCGATGCTGGGCTATCCCAACTACAAATATTTCACCAAGGGACCGGGCGTGATCCTGGCTTCTTATACCTTCGGCCCCAATGCTTTCATCGCCGCCGCCAAGCCGCCGGAGGACCGCATCAAAGACGCGCTGGACTATGGCCAGAAAATCCATCCGCAATACAAAAAGGAATATGATTGCGGCGCGGCCGTGGCCTGGCACCGGGTTCCCTGGACGCTGGGTTGCGCCGGGCAATGGACGGATGAGCGCCGCGCGAAACACTATAACAATCTGTGCGCCATGGACGGGCGCATTGTGCTGGCGGGCGAGCATGCCTCGCGCATTCCGGCCTGGCAGGAAGGGGCGGTCACCAGCGCGCTGGACGCCATCGGCCGGCTGCACAAACGCGTTATGACGGCCTGAAGGGGATGAAGATGAAAACAGTTTTTCTATCCCTTGCCGCGCTGCTGCTTTTGACGGCAGGCGCGTCGGCTCAGGAAGTTCGCGCCGGCAGTTTCCCGCAACAGAGCGGCGAAGAGATCTTCAAGGGCGTTTGCCAGGGCTGCCACATGCCTGACGCCAAAGGCGCCACGGGTGCCGGCGCCTATCCCGCGTTGGCCAGCAACCCCCATCTGCAGGTGGCGGGATACCCCGTCGGCGTGGTGCTGCACGGCCAGAAGGCAATGCCCTGGTTTAGCGACTATTTCAGCGACGAGCAGGTCGCCAATGTGGTCAATTACGTCCGCACCAATTTCGGCAATCACTATACGGATAAGGTGACGCCGGCGGACGTGAAAGCACAACGCTAAATTGCGGACGTTGCAGAAGGGAACGGTTCTTTCGCAACTGTTCGAGCGTGCGCTGGGTTTGCATCGCGCCGGACGGTTCGCCGAGGCCGGCCGGCTTTATGCCGATATCCTGCGTGTCCTTCCGGCGGATTTCAATACGCGTCATATGCTGGGCGTGACCCGCTACCAGCAGGGCCGCCATGCCGAGGCGCTTGAACTCATCGGCGGTGCGCTGAAGCTGGAACCGCGCTCGCCCCAGGCGCTTGCCAATTACGGGCTTGTGCTCGGGGCATTGCGCCGCTTCGATGAAGCGGTGGCGAGCTTCGATCGCTCGTTGGCACTTGTGCCGGAAAATGCCGACACACTGAACAAGCGCGGCAATGCGCTGCGGGAATTGGGGCGCGCCGCCGATGCCCTGGCCAGCTATAACGCGGCGCTGAAGCTGATGCCCCATCATGCCGACGCCCTCAACAATCGCGGCGTGGTGTTGCGCGACATGGGACGCCTACCCGAGGCGCTGGCCAGCATCGCGGCTTCGCTTGCCGTCAAACCCGGTTTTCCCCCGGCGCTCAACAACCGCGGCAATGTCCTTCGCGACCTGAAGCGCAGCGAGGAAGCGCTGGCCAGCTATGAAAGGGCGATCCAGCTTGATCCCCACTATGCCGAGGCGTTGAGCAATCGCGGCGCCGCCCTCAGGGACTTGCAGCGCCTGGCCGAGGCGTTGGCGAGTTTCGATGAGGCTCTGGCGTTGGAGCCGCACCATGCGGAGGTGCTTCTCCATCGCGGCGTGGTGTTGCGGGAGATGCGGCGGCTGGAGGAGTCCCTGGCGAGCCTGGACGCCGTGATCGCCGCCCAGCCCGATCATGCCGAGGCCTTTTATCAGCGCGGTCATACTCTGCAATTGCTCCATCGCCCGACGGAGGCGGCGGCGAGCTTCGAACGGGCTATCGCACTGAATCCTGGCCATGCCCATGCCACGGGCGGCTTGGCAGGGGCGGCGCTGCAGGCCTGTGACTGGACGCGCATGGCTAAGGCTTGGGAGCGGTTGCAATCAGGCAGGGCCATCGTGCCGCCGCTCACTATGCTGGGCTATAGCGACGATGAGGGACTCCATCACGCCTGCGCCATGCGCTATCTGCGGGACAGGCTCGGGAAGCCGCCGCAAAGGCCGCGGGGCGGGGCGGCTTGGCGCCATGACCGGATTCGTCTTGCTTACCTTTCCACGGATTTCAAGGAACATGCGACCGCCTTCCTGGCGGTGGAGCTGTTCAAGTGCCATGACCGGTCGCGTTTCGAGGTGCATGGCCTCTCCATCGGTCCAGACGATGGGAGCCCAATGCGCTCCCGCCTGGAGCAGTCATTCGACCAATTCCACGACCTGCAGTCTGTGAGCGACCGGGGTGTGGCGGAGCTGGTGCACCGGCTGGAGGTGGATATATTGGTGGACCTGAACGGCCATACCTTTGGCTACCGGCCCGAAATCCTGGCTTTTCATGCCGCGCCGGTGCAAGTGAATTATCTGGGCTATCCCGGAACCATGGGCGCGGACTTCATGGACTATATCATCGCCGACCCGGTGGTGCTGCCAAGGGACCGCCAGCCTTTCTATGCCGAGAAGATTGTGCACCTGCCGGACTGTTATCAGGTGAACGATGCCTCCCGCTGCAGCGGCGGAGCCGTGCCATCGCGCGCCGATTGTGGGCTGCCGGCGAAGGGCTTTGTCTTCTGCTGCTTCAACAACCATTGGAAGATCACTCCGCCTCTGTTCGACGTATGGATGCGGCTGCTGGAAGCGATGCCGGACAGTTGCCTGTGGTTGTTGGCGGACAATGACGCAGCCCGCGCCAATCTTTGCCGCGAAGCCGAGGCCCGCGGGATCGCGCCGCAACGACTGGTCTTTGCCGGACGCGTTGCACCGGGCGATCACCTGGCGCGCCACCGGCACGCCGACTTGTTCCTCGACACGCTACCCTACAATGCGCACACCACCGCCAGCGACGCGTTATGGATGGGTCTGCCGCTGATCACCTGCATGGGCGAGGCTTTCGCGGGCCGGGTCGCAGCCAGCCTGCTCCGGGCGGCGGGGCTGGGAGAGCTGGTGACGCGCGGCCTGGAAGAATACCATACGCTGGCGCTCCGACTGGCGCGCGAACCCGCGTTGCTCCGCGCCTGCCGGGAGCGGCTGGGCGATCGCGCAGCGCTCAGCCTTTTCGATACTGGCAGGTTCCGGCGCAACATCGAAGCCGCTTATGTCAAAATGCAGGCGATCGCCCTCGCGGGCGAAGCGCCTTATGGCTTTGCCGTGGAGGCGCAGGCGGTTTGACGGCCCCGTCAAGCCAGCGCCTTGACGATGACGCGATTTTCGTGTTCGGGCCGTCGCCCTATGGAAATCGAATTTCGCAGTTTCGCAATAGCACCTCTATTGTCTTTCCTGCGCCTGATGGGCGCTGTCCGCACGCCGCCTGGTTGCAATTCCGTCCTTCCGTGACGTTTGCATATATTTTGCCCAAAAGGGTGGGCAGCTTGCGGTCCCATTGTGCAGTGCAGAATCTTTTTCCAAAGTCCGCGGAGAAGTCGCTTCATGATCCTTCGGTATCGAAATTGATCAACCTGCACAGATGTGATGCAGGAATCAGAAATTGGAGTTGCCGAAGGCCGGTCCTGCGCAGCGTTTGCGCAGTCTGGTAAAATGTTTCATGAAAAATTCGCCGAATTTGCACACGGAATAACTGATTCCGTAACGAAAGCGTCCGGTGGCGGGCGCAATTCCGCGCGGACTGCCCACAAAATATGCGTTGCTGCCGCTACGCGTGACAGAGGTGCGGGCCTCGGATCATTTATCGGGAACTTCGCGCGTCCGAAATCGTCGTGAGGGCGCATTAGGGGCAGCACGCACAAAATCTGAGCGGATTTTCGTGACCGTCTTGCGCCAATGCCGACGCGCGCTGCTTCTCCTTCGAGCAGATTTCCGATTCCGGATCTGACGAAATTCTTCGATCCGAATTGGCACACGGTTTGCGTTGCAACATGGGTGAGCGGAGCGGAATCCATCCTGGCGTGTGAAATGTATTTGCGCAGAGGAGCGCCCGGTTCGTTCGCGAAGGAGCAACCGGAGGGCAGAGCAGCAGGATAGCTGCGACAGGCAAACGAACCGGACAGTCCTTGACTGCCGGGCCGTCATCGCAAGCCACATCACCTAGCAACATATAAGGGGAATTCAAATGACAGCATCGTCTTCAAGGCTCAGAGGTCGCAAGCACTTCACGGCAAATCTCAAATATTCCCTGCTGATGGGGGCATCGATCTCTGCCGTTGCCTTGGGTGCCGCGCCCGCACAGGCGCAAAGTGGCAGTGCGCCGGAACAGATTATCGTGACCGGCACCCGTACCCAGGGCATGACCGCCCAGGACAGCATGTCGTCCATCCAGGTTTTGGGCGTCGATGCCCTGTCCCAGGGCGTCGGCTCAACCGATCTTCGCCAGGCCCTGGGCGAAACCGTTCCCTCTTTCACCGCCCAGCAATATGCCAACGATACCGCTGAGTTCTCGCTCTCGGCGGCGCTGCGTGGCGTCTCGCCCAACGATACCCTGGTCCTGGTGAACGGCAAGCGCCGCCACTATACCGGCAATCTTCATGTCGATGCCGGCTTCGGCGCGGGCAGTTCTTCGCCCGATATTTCGCTGATTCCCGAAGCAGCAATCGACCATGTCGAAGTGTTGCTCGATGGCGCCGCCGCCCAGTACGGCACCGACGCCATCGCGGGGGTGGTGAACATCATCCTCAAGGACAAGTCCGAGGGCGGCACGATCTCGACCACCGGCGGTCAATATTATGCCCGCGACGGCGCGAGCTTCGACCTCTCCTCCAACATCGGCCTTCCCCTGTTCGGCGAGAAGGGTTTCGTATCGCTCAGCGGCAACATGCAGACGCACGCCTTTACCCATACCGGCGGGAATGACACGCGCTATATCAATGCCGAAGGCAATCCCGTGCCGGTGGGCACGGTCGGGACCACGCCGAATGCCGCGGGGATCATCGCCTGTTCCGGCGGCAATTGTATTCCCACCACCGGTCCCTACGCGGTAACCACCGACTACAATTATCCGCGCACCAACCTGATCAACGGTGACGGCGAATACACGCTTCTCACCGGCGTGGTGAATGGGGGGTACAATTTCACGGACGATATTGAGCTTTACGGCATGGGTACGGTTTCCTACCGCACCGCCCGGTCTCACCAGAATGTCCGACTGCCCACCCAGGTTATCGCCTCGCCCGGCTCCAGCCAGCCTTGCAGCGCATCCAATCTGCAAGGCTATAACACGGCGCAAACCGCCGGTGGCACGCCGGCCTGCGCCGTCGGGGTTTCGACCACGGGCTCGGCTTCGGGTGCCGGCGTCGTCCTGCTAACCGGGTCCACCGCCGCCGCGCCGGGCCTGAACAGTAACGGGGTTGTCATATCCTCGGGCCAGGCCGGCACCCTGTTCACGCCGGGCGAGCTTGTCGTGTATCCCAGGGACATGGAGCCCCTCGAAGGATTGAGGGAGGTGGACTACCAATACAATGCCGGTCTGAAATTCGATCTCCTCAGCTGGCACATGGACGCCAATCTCGGCTATGGCAAGGATATCGACAAAGTCTCGACCTTGAATTCCGGCAACCGTTCGCTGTTCATCGATACCCATACCACCCCGACCAATTTTTATGACGGCGCGTTTCAGGCCAGCGAGCTGACCGCCACGCTCGATGCCAGCCACAATTTCAATGTTGGCATGGCTTCACCCCTGTCCGTCGCTGTGGGTCTGGAGGCGCGGGAAGACACCTACAAGATCACGCCCGGCGATCCGAGTTCCTATTACAAGGAAGGGCCGCAATCCTTCCCGGGCTTCGCCCCCGCCAGCGCCACCGACAAGAGCCGCAAGAATTATGCATTTTATGTCGACTTGGCGCTGGCGCCGATCGAGGAGTTGCAACTCGACATCGCGGGCCGCGCCGAACATTTCAGCGATTTCGGCGACACCCAGATCGGCAAGATCACGGCGCGCTACGACTTCAACCCGCAATGGGCGATCCGCGGCACCATGTCGACCGGTTTCCGCGCTCCCACGCTGGAAGAGGAATATTACACCGCCGTCAACGTCTCGCCCACCTCGGCCACGGTACAGTTGCCGGCCAACTCAGCCGCCGCCAAGATCCTGGGCCTGCCGAACCTGGCGCCGGAAATTTCGACCCAATTCAGCGCAGGCATCATCGCCCATCCGCTGGAGAGCCTCGCCGTGACGGTGGATGGCTACAGCCTCTCGCTGGGCAATCGCATCGTGGCCTCCAGCACGGTCAACAGCGCCGGCGGCACCATCAACACCCCGCTGGTCACCACAGCGATCCTGGCGGACGGCGTTTCGCTTGATCCGACCGCGACCCAGCAGGGTGTCACGGCCTTCCTGAACGGCATCAGCACCCTGACCCAGGGCGTTGACATCACAGTCAACTATCCGACCGATCTTGGCGAGTATGGCGGGGTAAACTGGACACTGGCGGCAAACTACAACTCCACCGCGATCTCCAAAGTGAATCCCGCTCCCGCCACGCTCCTGGCGTCCAACCCCAGCGCGACCTTCTTCAATTTCCAATCCTTGTACAATTTTGCGCATGCCGGGCCACAGGAGAAAATAGGCCTCACCGCGAACTGGTCGCTGGACCAGTTTGGCGCGACGCTGCGGGAAACCTATTACGGGCCGCAGCACAGCTACACCAGCCCGAATTCCGGCGGCGAGGAAATTCCCTTCAACCAGGCGGGGGTTGGTCTCACCGATATCGAAGTCCGGTACAATGTCACCGACATGTTCCAGCTTTCATTCGGCGGCGACAATGTTTTCAACCTGCATCCGGATACGATTCCCTATGCGCCGGCGATCTGCCCCGGCAACGGCGTGTTCCTGATCGGAGCCGGCAAATGCGTGGTGGGCCCCGACATTCCCTCCAACGGCCAGGCGGAGACCGCCAGCAATGGCGCTGTGGCCAACACACCCTTCACGGGAGCCTGGACCGCAAATGGTGGCTATTACTACGCCCGCATTACGATGGCTTTCTAGAATGGCGGCGCATGCAGCAAAGCCGGTGTGTCGTTCGCGGATCAATCTGGCCGCCGGGATTCGGGTAGGTTCGCCCGGCGGCTATCGTTCAACAACAGAGAGGAAGACAGCATGAAAAGTTCGAAGAAATACGGAGTTTACGGGGCCGTCGCCGCGTTGGCGTTTTGCGCGATGAGTGGCGCAGCCAGCGCGGCGGATGGCGTGGCGCGCCTGGCGGGCCCCAATCCCGCCTCGCCCATTGTCGAGGCCGTCACTGTGCCGGCGGGATATACCTTCTACTTCCTCAGCGGCGCGCCGGCCTCGCCAGTGGATCCCAAGGCGCCCAAGGGCAGCGCAAAGGCCATGGGCGACACGCCGACCCAGACGGCATCGTCTCTTGGCAACCTGAAAAAGACCTTGACGGCACTGGGCCTCAACTTCGGCAATGTCGTGAAGGCGACCGTCTTCATGGCGGGCGATCCGGCCAAGGGCGGAGAGATGGATTTTGCCGGCATGAACAAGGCCTGGTCGAAGGAATTCGGCACAAAGGAACAACCCAACAAGCCGTCGCGCTCGACCATCAAGGTGGCCGGGCTGGCCTCGCCGGGCGCGCTGGTCGAGATCGAGATGATCGCGGTCAAGAAGTAACGGTGCAAGTCCTGCTTGCGCCGGGGGGCGGGCGATGGCACGAAAGACTATCGCGCCATCGCCGGATTTCACTGGAATGAGGATGTCATGTCTTTGAATCGCCGCCGTCTGCTGCAGAATTCGCTGGCAATGGGCGGCATGTTGGGGCTGGGCGGTTGCGCGGTCTCAGGCAAGGGTCCCACGGCGAAGATCACGGGCCTCGACATAGAAGACATTCCGCCGGCACTGGCGCCGATCCGCGCCCATCTCGACCGCATCTTCGACATTCGGTGCTGCATAAGGCCGTTCCGCGTCAAAGGTCCGAACCTGGACACCGAGCAGATCGGCGATGCGCTGGTGGTGCACAATTACGGCCATGGCGGCAGCGGCTGGTCGCTGTCCTGGGGCTCCGCCAATGTCGCGGTGCAAAAGGCGATGTCGGTCAGCCCCAAGGAGATCGCCGTCATCGGCTGCGGCATTGTCGGGCTGACCTCCGCTGTTGTGGCCCAGCGGGCGGGCGCGCAGGTCACGATTTATACCCGTGAGATGTATCCCCGCACCCGTTCGGTCCGCGCCAATGGCAGCTGGACGCCGGATTCGCGCATCTGCCTGGCCGAGCCGGCGGGACCGCAATTCGGCGCCCTGTGGGAGCAGATGGCGCGCTATTCCTACAAAATGTTCCGCTTCTATATGGGACTTCCCGGGCGGCCGATCGATTTCGCCGACCAGTACCGGCTGTCTGACACGCCGATCACGCCCAGAGTCGACACGCCCGATCCGTCCATCAAGGGCAGCTATGCCACCACGGGCATGCCACAGCAGGAAAGCGAATTCGGCATCTATAGCGACCGCATCGCGGACCTGACGCCCCGGCCCCAGCTATTGCCGGCAGGCGCGACGCCTTTCCCGGTGAAATATGTCGCGCGGTCGGAGATCATGTTTTTCAATTTCGGTGCCTATGGCCATGTTCTGCTCAGTGAATTCTTCGAAGCGGGCGGCAAGGTGGTGATCCGGGAATTCCACAACCCCTCCGAGCTGGGCGGGCTGAAGGAGAAGGTGGTCATCAACTGCCCGGGCTATGCCGCGCGCGACCTGTGGAAGGACAAATACATGATCCCGGTGCGCGGCCAGACCGCCTGGCTCATCCCGCAGCCGGAAGTCAATTATGGCCTGAGCTATAACAACGTCAGCATGCTTTCGAAAAGCGACGGCATCATGGTGATGAATCCGCCCGGGCCGGCCAAGGGCGACATGGTCGGCATTGGCGACGCCAACGAGGTCGAGAGCCGGGAGGAAGCGGAATCGGGCGTGCGCATCATCGAGCAGCTTTATTCCCGCTTTCCGGCGCAGGCCTGAATGGGCCGCCATCCCAAGGGAGACATGATATGCACGCGAAGCTGATACTGGTATCGCTGCTCAGCATCGGTCCTTGCGCGGTCTTTGCGCCGTTCCCTGTTCAGGCGCAAACAAAGCAGTCCGTATGGGACGGGGTTTACACGGATGCCCAGGCCGAGCGCGGCCGGGCGCAATATGCCGCGCATTGCGCGATGTGCCATGGCCCCGCGCTGGAGGGCAATGGCGAGGCGCCGCCATTGACCGGAGAATTCATTCCCGACTGGGCCGGCATGACCCTGGCCGATCTCACCGACAAGATCCGGATCACCATGCCGCTCAACGCGCCCGGCACGCTGAGCCCGGCGGCCGCGGCCGATATCCTGGCCTATATTTTGAAGGCAAATAACTTTCCTATGGGGTCGAAGGAACTTGGTCCAGGCACGGACTTGTTGAGCGCGATCAGCTTCGACGTTTCTAAGGCCAAACCTGTGGCTGCGGCCCAGTTAAAATCCACGCCCAAATAGCCCGTGCGTTTATGGCCTGCTAATGGACTGTAACCGATAGAAGAATAGTTCCAAATTCCGGTCCAATGAAATTTTTCGAGGAAGAAGGCAGAAGGGCGTTACCTGCGATGAGCGAAGGGTGGACCAGCGTGTCGATAAGCGGAACTACGAACCCGCCCGTTGCTAAAGGCCGAAGACGCGGCTCCCTTAAAATCGCCGATGTCGAATATCGCGTGCTATGGGCCCAGGAGAAGCAGGGATGGGATGTTCATCGCAACGGCAAGCTTACGGAAGTGTCGGCGCGCAAAAAGATAAAATCAGCTATCGATTCGGCCATCCGTGACGCGAAGGCGGAACTGGAAACGTCTGGAGCCATCATAGTGGTGACTTACCTGCAGGGCCGGAAGCTGGAGACCATCTGGAAGGGGCTTGCCCCGACCTGAAATTCAACGGATTTTCCTGGACCATTCGCGGCCCCGAAACCGTATGCGAAAATGAACAGAGCCTGCGCGTGTTGTGCTCCGGCGAGATCTGTGTGCTCGGCAAATTCGATCCGCCCAAGGCCGGCCGGTGAGCCGTTGTTCCTTTCAAGCGGTACCGAGAACGCCTTCAACTTCCTTCGGCTTTTTCTCGATCACGCGCAAATAAGCGCGCACGGCCGTGTCTGGCTATGATCGTCCTTGCTCCCAATCTCTCACGCGCGCGGCGCTGAAACCGAAGTGCAACGCAAAGGTCTCCTGGCTCATCTTCAGGTTCTTCCGGATCGCGCGCACATCGATCTTTTCCGGGATGTGAACCCGAAATGCCTTCTTGCTGGCAGAGCCTTTCGCATAGCCGATAGCCTCACTAAGGCCGCTGACAATCTCTCCAAAAATCTCGTCTGTCTTGTTTGCCTTGCTGGTCTTGCTCATCTTGCGCCTGGTGGTGGCCATTGTTGTCGTCTCCGGTTATCATTTTAGGTGTCGTACGTATCGATCAATTCCTTGGTTAGAAGTTTCAGCGTGTTTACCTGGGCGTTCGAAAGATTGCCCATTGCGTCTTTGCTGTAGATCGTCAGCAAAAACACCGGAATATTCACGCCGCTGTAAAAGCTGATAAGGCGATAGCCGCCGCTCTTGCCTTTACCGCGCCCTGCAATCCTGACCTTCCGGCACCCGCCAGAACCCTTGATCAGGTCGCCCGCATCGGGATGGCGAGCGAGAAACCTTCTGTCACCCCGTGCCCAACGCGCGCTCAACGGCTTCCGGCTCGCGTTCAATCACGCGAAGCAGAATACGCTCCGCCACGCCCATCTTCTTTTTCTGTTCCCATCCCTCGATGGTGCGGGCCGGCACGCCAAATCGGCGCTCGAATTCCTTTGGGCTGCTGGCGACTTTCTTACGAATTTCCTTCACGCGCGCGGCGGGCATCTCTTCGATAACGCGTGTGGGCAAGGCAATTTCGCCCCTCTTGTGGGCGACGGCTTCGCGCAGGGAAGCTTCCAGGGCGAGCCCGAGCTTGCTTCTTTTTTCCTTGGCCATGGGGTTCTCCTTAGGTCTTCAAAATCGTTGCCAGCTCTCTCAACACTTTCTTGTCGTCTTCCGTCAGGTCTTCCTTTTGCGATTTCGCGTAGGCCAGAAGCAGATACGCCGTCTCCGCCGAAACCACGGCCAGGTAGATGGCGCGCCCGCCGCCACGCTTGCCTTTGCCGCCCATCGCAAAGCGGATTTTGCGGACGCCGTTCAGGCCTGGGATCACATCGCCCGCCTCCGGGTTTGCCGCGATTTCCGCTTCCAGCTTCGTTAAGTCGGCTTTGCTGGCCCCCAGCTTTTTCAGCGACTTTGCGAACAGCCGCGTGTGGATGATTTCCACGGGCTTATTTATACGCCGCTGGCGTATAATCCGCAAGAGAAAAATACGCTGGCGGCGTACTTATATCGAAGTGTTTTTGGCGGAAAGCGGAGGGTTTTAGGGGCATGAGCAGTTCCCATCTTGAGGATGAGAACGAATAGAGAACAAAGTAGGGGGCGAGTCTAGGGGGCACCCGCGTCGCATGAGCGTCACTCAACGGTCATCCCGGCGAACGCGAAACGCGAGGGAGGGGAGCGCTGCAAGCATGACGATCCGCCGCATCCTCACCTGGGCTTTTCAAAGGGTGAGGCTCCGGCATGAATGGCCTGCCGTGGTTTCTGCATCCTCTGCACGATTAGTACACCCCTGTGGATAACAGCACACCAAGAATCGCGATATATGGTGAGAAGCTTTTTGCCCGGCAATAATCCCGGATTGTGGAAGCTGCGCAATGGTCCCAAAAAAGATATGCATCGTTAGTTGCACGGCGCACAAGCGCGCAGCTCCAATGCGCGCAGAGAATCTGTACTCTTCCGAACTATTCTATAAGTCCCGCAGATACGCTCAGGCCAGCTATGATGCGTGGCTGGTTCTCTCGGCCAAGCATGGATTGGTAGAACCATGCGAAATTCTAGCTCCCTACGATTGTAAACTGACGACACTCTCGCTTCATAAGCGAAGGTCTTTGGCCGAACAGATATCTCATCAAGCCATTCGTCTTTTTAAAGATCGCAATGTCCAAATTAGTTCGATCTGTGGTGAAGAATATGACCATCTGCTTGGTGAAGCTGGAATACCGATCAACCGCAAGCCAGAATTTTCTCTTCCGATCGGCAAAAAGCTGAAAGCGCTTGGCGCTATTACGGATCCCAACAACAGTCAACCTTTGCTAGAATCTACATACAATGCGATTTGGCGCCTTATTAAAAGAAGTGGCCTACGGCGCTTGAAAGATGTCATGGATAGCGGAATACCAGATTCAGGCATCTATCTTTTTTTTGACGAGCGAGAACGACGCCTGAAGGACATTGATAAGCTTAGAATTGTGAGGATTGGTACGCATGGTGTTGCTTCGGGATCTAAAGCATCGCTTCGCAATAGGATAAGAACACATTTTGGAACTGCCTCAGGTGAGGGTAATCATCGAAGCTCTATTTTTCGTCTGCACACGGGACGCAGCTTGATAAATGCCAAATTGGCGCCTGCGATTGGGACCTGGGGTTTGCCTACTGCCGACAAGAATAGTTTGCTGGCTGAACGTGAGTTGGAACAGGCCGTATCCAAATACTTAGCAGACCTATATGTCCTGCTAATTGCGGTGCCTGGAGTATCAGACAAGAACAACGACCGCTCTTATCTGGAGCAAAATCTAATCGCGCTGCTCTCGAACGGCTGCAAGCCACTTGACCCACCCAGCTGCGACTGGCTGGGGTTGAACTCAGCCAAACGGGAAATCAGAAAAAGTGGTCTTTGGAACGTCAATCACGTGCAGCAGTCTGTTGATCCCGGTTATCTAGAAATACTTGAGTATTATGTGTCGGTGACTGCAGGTAACAAGCCAGTTCCAAGGAAGCAACTCGCTCCTCGCGATTGGCAAGCTCGCGCACGGGATGATGCGCGGCAGCTGACGCTGTTGTAGCGCACCATGGCTACTACTGCGTCCTCCCCAATAGCCGAGAGATACGCGAAGGCACTGTGCCATCTTAATCACGCGAGGCGGACTCAGCGCCTAGGTCTCATATTGGGATCGGGTGTTAGCGATAGTTTGAAAATTCCCAAGTGGGAAAAACTTATAAAGCAACTGGAGTTACAACTGGAATACAATTCCGGAGGTGCTCCTGCGTCCTATCGGGCCGAGCAGTTATTTCAACACTACAAGAAAAATAGGGCAGACCAACTTGGCTGGCAGAGCGGCGAAAAACTTGACGCCGCTATCACGGCTGGTTGGCGCGACGTTATTGCTGGATGCCTATATACTAATTTTCGCGGCAAGAACGGAAAACTCAATCGGAGTGCTTACGAAATAAAAATCGAACAACATCCCTACCTGAGTCGTCTGGGAAAACTCGCTCAAGACGCTGCGTTGGTTGTAACACATAATTTTGATGATGCCCTCGAAGTTGCAATTGATCTTGATAAGTCTGTTACCGCCCCAACTAATCGTCGTTTTCATTCATTCTGGAAGCCCGAACCGTTCCTTCGACGGGGGATGGTGAATATTTATCATCCCAATGGGTTCATTCCATTGCGTCGCGATCTAAAAGGAAGTGAGAATCTCATACTGACGGAAGCAAGTTTTGCGGACCACCTTGCAAATACAAATACCGAAGAATCACATTTCCTTCTGCGGCATCTTGCGGACAAAACGTGTCTAATTATCGGCCATTCGTTGTCTGATGGTACGCTGAAAAATGCGCTGAGGCAGCATGCAAACCAGCGCCCAGGCCACGTCAATTACTACGTGCACTGGAATCGGCATGGCGAATCTGGCTTGAGCGAAGATCAGCGCAACGCGATACGAGAAGCCAATTTCGAGACGTACAATTTGGTTACTATCTTTGCGAATTCATTGGATATCGCAGAAATTCTTCAAATCATCTCGATGAGCGAAGGTGATTTAGAGGGGCTTCTAGCCCACCACTCGATGGTATCACGGTATGTCTATTACATTGTTGGCGCTGTCTCTGCAGGGAAGAGTACAACATTGCGCCATCTTCGTGATTTAGCCACGGTCGAGGAATGGCCCCGCGCTATGCCGACTGTTATGAACCGGCCCTCACTCGGATTAAAAAAATCACAAGAAATGATAATTGACGAGAAACTGGAGGATGCTATTTGGAATAAAAACTCAGAAATTCGTGACATCAAGACCGGTATTGTAGCGGTCGATAGGGCGCCCCTTGATTTCATTGCTTTTCCGGCGAGGAAAAATGAGACGTTGGGCGTTACCGCGAGAAAGCGCGCGGATGCAGTACTCGAAAGACTTAAGCTAAGTGGCCTGCGTGACCTCTGCCCTGGTCAAGTTATTGTTGTTCAAGCGGATACTGAGGTGTTAGTTGAGCGCCAGCTTTTGAGAAGCGGCAGGGCGAAGCCAGAGGAAGTAGCTGACGGATCGACAGAGCGTTATCTTGAGCGGCAAAGTAAGCGTCTTGCAGAGATCTATAAAAGGGCAATTGATATAAAAAGTGTGATTGAAACCGACTGCTGTTCGATCGCAATTTCTGTTAAGGCCGCTGCACGCATTGTTCATTTTGGGAATTACCAGCCGTTCGATTTTGCGGGACGCTTACGGGCAATTCAAAAAGGAAAATAAATGTCGCGCCGCAGTTTGATATATTTTGCTGGTCCATTGTTTTCGTTGGCTGAGAAAATGGAAAATGAGCGACTGTGTCGTGCTCTTGAGAGGTGGTGCGATGTTTTTTTGCCTCAAAGAGACGGAGAGCTTGTGCCGCATCTCATTCAACGCGGACTTTCCAAGGAGCAAGCCTATCGTTCGGTTTTTGAGCGGGATGTGGCAGCGCTGAAGGCTTGCGATGCGGTAGTAATTAATCTCGATGGGCGCGCTGTGGACGAGGGAGCCGCATTTGAGCTCGGCTTCGCATACGCATTAGGTAAGCACTGCGTTGGCTATCGTACTGACGTCCGAGTTCTCCTGCCGTGGGGATTAAACCCGATGGTTACGACTCCATTAGTGGATACATTTGGATGTATTGAGGCATTGGAAGCTTGGGCCAAAGAGCTTAGCCCGACGTCTGATTTGCGACGGCCTCGTCTGGTTAAGTAGCCGATAAATTTGATTCCCTGCTGGCTCGGATTCATTTCCAAACTTGCATCTTCGAATGGGTTGGTCGGATGGCGCGACAATTACGCTGCCGCTAGGCCGCTTGGCCTGACGCGGCGCGGTTTAACGGCCGCGCGCTACGCTGTCGCTAGCGCGGCCTACCGCGCCTTGTCATTTCAATTGGCCTGCCGGAGGTGGGCCAATTGAAATGGTGCCGCAGGTGAGAATCGAACTCACGACCTATCCCTTACCAAGGGATTGCGCTACCACTACGCTACTGCGGCAATCGTGGTATTTCAGGAGCTTACGTCCCAACCCTTTGGCCGGGCAAACCCGTAAAAAGGCCGGGTGCTATAACTTAAGCCCGAGGCGAAGGAAAGCCGCCCGCGCCCCAAAACCACGGTCAGAGCCGCCCCCGATTCCCATGCCCAAACGCCCGCCCGAAAAACTGGCCGCTGCCCTTAGGGCCAACCTCAAAAAGCGCAAAGCCGCCCGGTCCGTCCTCAATCAGGCCGCCCCTGAAAACCTTAAGGAAAAAGCGGCCACGCCCCCCGTCAGGCCAGTCCCCCGGCCAAAGCCCGGCTGAACTGCCCCAAAAGCCTCTTGCCATCACGCCCGGCCTTCCCCCATGAGGGGGCATGGACCGGATAAGAATATGCGGCGGCAGGCGGCTTTCGGGCGAAATCCCGATCAGCGGCGCCAAGAATGCCGCCCTCAAACTGATGGCGGCCTCGCTTCTGACGGCTGAACCCTTGACCCTGTCCAATGTCCCGCGCCTGGCCGATGTCCGCGCCATGGCCGAACTGCTCAAAAGCTTCGGCGTCTCCGTCGATCACACCCAGGGCATATCGTTGGGGGAGGGCGACACCTATACCCTCCACGCCCAAACCATCGCCTCCTCTTTCGCCTCCTACGACATGGTCCGCAAGATGCGCGCCAGCTTCCAGGTGCTGGCGCCGCTACTGGCGCGCCACGGCGAAGCCAGGGTCTCGCTGCCCGGCGGCTGCGCCATCGGCGCCCGCCCGGTCGATCTGCACCTGAAAGCATTGGAAGCGCTGGGCGCCAAGGTCGAACTCGATGATGGTTATGTCATCGCCACCGCCCAGCATGGCCTCAAGGGCGCGGCCATCGAATTTCCCAAGGTCTCCGTCGGCGCCACCGAAACCGCGCTGATGGCCGCCACCCTGGCGCGCGGCGTCACCGTCATCGGCAATGCCGCCCGCGAACCCGAAATCGAAGACCTTTGCCTCTGCCTCATCGCCATGGGCGCGAAAATCACCGGCCTCGGCACCTCGCGCCTCACCGTCCAGGGCGTCCTGGCCCTCCACGGCGCCGTATATAAAGTCATGCATGACCGGATCGAGGCGGGCACCTATGCCATCGCGCTGGCTATCGCGGGCGGCGAGGTCGAACTTATCGGCGCCAAACGCGACACCATCGCCGTGCTGCTGGGCCTCTTGCAGCAGACCGGCACCGAAACGCGCGATACCAATCGCGGCATCGCCCTGTTTCGCAACGGCGCGGTCCCCGCCTCGGTCGATATCACCACCGCGCCGTTCCCCGGCTTTCCCACCGACCTTCAGGCCCAGTTCATGGCCCTGATGACGGTGGCCGAAGGCATCTCGGTGATCCGCGAAACCATTTTCGAAAACCGCTTCATGCATGTTCCCGAACTGGGGCGGCTGGGCGCCGATATCCGTGTCCATGGCGATGTCGCCACCGTGCGCGGCGTGGCCAAACTCAAGGGCGCCCCCGTCATGGCCACCGATCTGCGCGCCTCGGTCAGTCTTGTTTTGGCCGGGCTGGTGGCGGAAGGCGAAACCACCGTCTCCCGCGTCTATCACCTCGACCGCGGCTTCGACCGGCTGGAGGAAAAACTCAGCGCCGTCGGCGCCGATATCTTGCGGGAGCGGGAATGAACGGTTCACTATTGAAGTTGGGCGCTGCAGACAGCGAAGATCTGGAAATCCTTTCCGCCCGGCTGCAGGACGCCACCGCCCGGCTGAAAGATATTGCCTGGCTGCCCAGACAGCGCCGTTTCGCCGCCTTGTTCAACCGCTATCGCTGGGAAGACAACAAAGCCGGCAAAGGCTCGCGCGTCCGCGCCGGGCTTCGTTTTGACGGCGTGCGACGCGTGGAATCCCAGAACATCAAGCGTGGTGCGCCCGATGCGGTAGTCTCCTTGCTGGCGATCAAGTTCACGCCCAACCCCAGGGACGCCTCGGGCCTCGAAGAAAGCGCCGATCCCGGCGGCACCATCGAACTGGTGCTGGCGGGCGGCGGCGCCTTCCGCCTCACCGTCGAATGCATCGACGCCGAGCTTTCCGATCTCACCGGCCCCTGGGAGGCGCGCGGCCGTCCCATGCATGATAGTGATCGCTGATGGCCCGCCGTCTCAATACCAAGGACAAGAATTTCGCCGCCGCCTTGCAGGCGCTGCTGATGTCGCGGGCCAGCGTCGAGCAAGACGTCGCGCGCGAGGTCAAAGCCATCATCGCCGATGTGCGGGCGCGCGGCGACGACGCTTTGGCCGAACTCTCCAACAAGTTCGACCGCGCCAATGTCACCCGCGACAGCCTCAAGCTCACGGCCGGCCAGATCGAGACCGGCGCCTCCAAGATCACCCGGGCGCAGGAAGACGCCATCGGCCTCGCCGCCCGCCGGATCGAGGCCTATCACCACCGCCAGCTTCCCAAGGACGCCGAGTTCGGCGACGACACCGGCGCCATGATGGGCTGGCGCTGGACGCCGGTCGACAGTGTCGGCCTGTATGTCCCGGGCGGCACCGCCGCCTATCCGTCCTCGGTGCTGATGAACGCCATTCCCGCCAAGGTCGCGGGCGTGGGGCGCATCGTGATGGTGACGCCGGCCTCGAACGGAAAAATAAATCCCCTGGTGCTGGCGGCGGCCCAGCGTGTCGGGATCACTGAAATCTACCGCGTCGGCGGGGCCCAGGCGGTCGCCGCCCTGGCCTATGGCACCGACGCGATTGCGCCGGTGGACAAGATCGTCGGCCCCGGCAACGCCTGGGTCGCCGCGGCCAAACGCGAAGTCTTCGGCCAGGTCGGCATCGATTCCATCGCCGGGCCGTCGGAAATCCTGGTGATCGCCGATGGCGACAACAATCCGGGATGGATCGCCGCCGATCTCTTGAGCCAGGCCGAGCACGATGCCTCCTCGCAGAGCATATTGATCACCGATGACGCCTCCTTCGCCGACCGGGTGGAGGATGCCGCCGAGCGCGCCCTGGTCCATCTGCCGCGCCGGGACATCGCCTCGAAAAGCTGGAAGGATCATGGCGGCATCATCGTGGTGGAAAAACTCGCCGACGCGGCCGCGCTGTCCGACCGGTTCGCGCCGGAACATCTTGAGATCGCCACCGCCAATCCCCGCCTGCTGCTGGGCCATGTCCGCCATGCCGGCGCCATATTCTTAGGGCGGCATACCCCCGAAGCGATGGGCGATTACATTGCCGGGCCAAACCATGTCCTGCCGACCTCGCGCTCGGCGCGTTTTTCCTCCGGCCTCTCGGTGCTGGATTTCATGAAGCGCACTTCGCTGTTGTCGCTGGACCAGCGCGCCATGAACGCGCTCGGCCCCGATGCCGTCACCCTGGCCGAGGCCGAGGGCCTCCTGGCCCATGCCCATTCCATCTCCGCGCGCCTTAATCGCAAATGACCGCCGAACCGCAGATGAAAACTCCACAAGCCGATTTCCGCATCGCCGCTATCGCCTTTGACGAGGACAGCGTGGTGACGCGCCCCCGCCCGATCGAGCAGGAGCGCGAAGTGGCGATCGTCGACATCCTGGAAAAGAATTTCTTCCGGCTCAAGGATTCGCCGGGCGGGCCTTATTATATCATCCTGGGCGTCACCGAAAACCGCCTGGTGCTGGACGTTTCCCTGAAAGGCGGGGTGCCGCATGGAAAAATCATGCTCTCCCTCACCCCGCTCGCCAAAGTGATCAAGGATTATTTCCTGGTCTGCGACACCTATTACAAGGCGATCCGTACCGCCCCGCCGCACCAGATCGAGGCCCTCGACATGGGCCGCCGCGCCCTGCACGACGAAGCCAGCACGCTCCTGAAAAAGCGCCTGGAAGATAAGGTCGAACTGGATTTCGACACCGCCCGCCGCCTCTTCACCCTTATCTGCGTCATGCATATGAGGGGCTAAATGCGCGCCACCGGTCCCGATGCCGTTCTCTTTGTCTGCACCATGAATGCGGTGCGCTCGCCGATGGCGGCGGCGCTGCTGCGTCACCTGCGCCCCGACCTCAATGTGCAATCCTCCGGGCTTGAAACCGGCGAGCCGGATTTCCTGATGGTCGCGGTGATGGCCGAGATCGGGCTGGACCTTGCCGGCCACACCCCGCATCCGCTCACCGGCCTTAAGCCCGGCCATTTCTCTCTGGTGGTGACGCTCTCGCCCGAGGCCCACCATCGTGCCCTGGAATGGACCCGCGCCGCCCGGACCGAAGTGGAATATTGGCCGACCCTGGATGCGGCCTCGGTCGAGGGCAGCCGGGAACAACGCCTTGCCGCCTACCGCGCCGTCCGCGACGATCTTTTCCAGAAGCTCAAGGCCCGTTTTCAGTTCGAGAATGCTTGATTCGACTTGATTTTCTCCAGTTTCGGTGCGATTGAACCCGCGCCTATCGCACATTCATAAGGGGATTGATGGCCAAGGAAGAATTGCTGGAATTTGAGGGAACGGTCAGCGAATTGCTGCCCAATGCCACCTTCCGGGTGCTCCTGCAGAATGGCCATGAGATCATCGCCCACACCGCCGGCAAGATGCGCAAGAACCGCATCCGGGTCTTGACCGGCGACAAGGTCATGATCGAGATGACCCCCTATGACCTCACCAAAGGGCGGATCACGTATCGGTTCCGCTAAGGTGACCGCCAGGCTGATCCTCGCCAGCGAAAGCCCGCGCCGCAAAGCGCTCCTGGCCCAGGCCGGCATCGTGCCCGCCCTGATCGTTCCCGCCGCCATCGATGAAAGCGTCGGCAAAGCCGAACAGCCGCGTGCCCATGCCTTGCGGCTCGCCTGCGAAAAAGCCCTCGCGGTTGCCCATCTGCATCGGGATTTTGTTTTAGCCGCCGACACAGTTGTTTCTGCCGGCCGCCGCATCCTGCCAAAGCCCGAAAATGCGGATCAAGTCCGTGAATGCCTTGAACTTTTGTCCGGCCGCCGTCACCAGGTCATCACCGCCGTGGCGCTGGTTTCACCGGACGGAAAATTGCGCAGCCGTGTTGTCATGACCCGGGTTTCCTTCCTCCACCTTTCCAGAACCGAAATCGAAACCTATGTCGAAAGCCGCGAGGGCCTGGGAAAAGCCGGCGGCTATGCCATCCAGGGCCGGGCGGAAACTTTCGTGAAAGCGATTTCCGGTTCCTATTCCAATGTGGTGGGCCTGCCCTTGGCCGAAACCGTGCGCCTGCTGACCGGCAGCGGTTTTGTGCTATAAGCCTCCTGAACAGATATTGAGTACATCGCATGGCGGTCGAAGTCCTCATTCATGCGGGGGCGGGGGAAATCCGTGCCGGGCTGGTCTCGGACGGAAAGCTCGAAGAACTTTCCTTTGAACGCACCATCGGCGGGCGCACGCGCGGCGCCGCCAGCCTGATCGGCGACATCATGCTGGGCCGGGTGCAGCGGGTGATGACCGGGATGCAGGCCGCTTTCGTCGATATCGGCATGGAGCGGGCGGGATTCCTGGCCTTGCGCGATGCGCGTTCTCTGGCCAAAGAGGAAGAGGCTGAAATCGGCGCCCAAATTGGCGACTGCGTGCGCGAGGGCGATGCCGTGCTGGTGCAGGTGATCAAAGATCCCATCGGAGAAAAAGGCGCGCGGCTGTCGGCCGGCGTCACCCTGCCGGGGCGCTTGCTGGTGATGACGCCGGGCCAGAAGGGCTTGATGCTCTCCCGCCGCATCGAGGATGAAAACCAGCGCGCCGCCCTGGTCGCCCTGGGCGAAGAATTGCTGAAGCGCAGCGTGTCCGGCGCGGGATTCATCTTCCGTACCGCCGCGCTTGGCGTTTCGCTGGACGAGTTGGTGCAGGACGCCCTGGCGCTTGAGGACAGCTGGCGCGGCATCGAGGAAAAACGCAAACAGGCCCGTCCGCCCGCCACCCTGCATCACGACCTTGGCGCCATCGAGCGCACCATGCGCGATCATGTGCGGGGCGAGGTGTCCCGCGTGGTGATCGACGATGCTTCGGCGGCCGAGGCGGCGCGCGCCTATTGCCGCCGCGCCATGCCTGGGGCGGAATCGCTGATCGAACTGGTGGCCGAGCCGGTCTTTTCGCTCTACGGGCTGGAGGATGAAATCGCGGGGCTGGCCCTGCCCAGGGTAACGCTGTCTTCGGGCGCCTGGATTACCATCGAGACCACCGAAGCGCTGACCGCCATCGACGTCAATTCCGGCCGCTTTACCGGCGGCAGCGGGCTGGAAGAGACCAGCCATGCCGTCAACCTGGAAGCGGCGGGCGAGATCGGCCGCCAGATTCGCCTACGCGGCATCGGCGGCCTGATCGTGGTGGATTTCATTCATCTCAGCGATCCTTTGCATGTCACCGAGATCTTGCTGGCGCTGGAAAAGAGCCTCGGTTTCGACCGCGCCCCCGTGCAGATTTCGCCGATGAGCGCCTTCGGCATCGTGGCGATCACGCGCAAGCGGCTGCGCGAACCCCTGGGCCATCTGACCGGCGTGCCGTGTCCGGCTTGCGCCGGCACCGGACGCAGCCAGAGCCCGGAAAGCGTGGCGCTGACGGTGCTGGCCAGAGTCGAGCGCGAAGCCCGCGCCGCGCCGGGGCGGGAGATCCTGGCCGAGGCCGCGCCGGACGTGGCGGCCTGGCTGAACGCGCATCTGGACGAAGTCGGCCCGGAGCTGGCCCGGCGCGGGGCAGGGCGAGTGCGGTTCGAGCCGGGCAGTTTCGCGCGGGAGGAATTCGATGTCAGAGCCGTATAGCAAAAGTCCGGCCTGTCCCATCTGCCTCAAGGCCCAGGCGGCGGCGAAGTTCGCGCCTTTCTGTTCGCGCCGCTGCGCCGATCTTGATCTGGGGCGCTGGCTGAAGGGCAGCTATGCCATTCCCGGCAGCGCTGCGGAGGTTGAAACCCCTGATCAACGCCCCGCCCAAGACCCGGAAGATGAATGATAATTCCCCGGCTGGACAGGGCAGGAGGCGTAATCTAAGAAGCCGGACCTTCCTGTGCCCAGGTAGCTCAGTCGGTAGAGCAGCGGACTGAAAATCCGCGTGTCGGCAGTTCGATTCTGTCCCTGGGCACCACACCGCCGTTCGCCTTTGTTCGCAGGCGTTCGGGCGAGTTCAAATTTTTCAATCAAATCAATCCGATGTATGTTCGGACCGTTCAAGCGTGTTCGCTTGATGTTCCGGGCAGCCGCCAATTTTGTTGGTAGATTTGTTGGTAACTGGACGAATTTCAAAATCGAGTTACCAACACATGGCATTGACTGACACTGCCATTCGGAACGCAAAGCCCGCTGACAAACCGTACAAGCTGTCGGATGGCGGTGGAATGCATTTGCTGGTTATGCCGGCCGGCGGAAAGTGGTGGCGGGTCAGTTACCGGTATTTGGGCAAGCAAAAGACCCTGTCGCTGGGGACGTACCCAGAGGTTTCGTTGGCAATGGCCCGGGACCGTTTGGCCGAGACCAAGAAGCTCCTCGCCAGCGGTCGTGATCCGACGGTTCAGGCCAAGTTGGCTAAAATCACGCGGGCGGTCGCAGTTGCGAATACGTTCAACATCGTGGCTGACGAATTCCTGGACAAATACGGGCGGGAGGGGCGTGCCGAAGCCACGGTGACGAAGGCCAGTTGGCTGATCGATTTCGTCCGCGCGGACATCGGACTTCGACCCATAAGCGAAGTCTTGCCCATGGAAGTGCTGGAAACGCTCCGAAAGGTCGAACGCAGGGGCCGGTTGGACACGGCTAGGCGTCTCCGCAGCACGATCAGTTGTGTGTTTCGTTACGCTATTGCTACCGGCCGGGCTACCCAGGACCCAACTTACGCTCTTCGGGGGGCGTTGACGGCACCCGTAACCAAATCTAGAGCGGCAATCACTTCGCCGCAGGCTCTGGGCGGACTGCTGAGGGCTATCGATGGGTTTGACGGCCAACCAACTACAAAAGCCGCCCTACAACTTCTGCCTCTCCTCTTCCCCCGGCCCGGTGAATTGCGGTTCGCAGAATGGAAGGAATTCGATCTTGAGGCCGCCGAATGGCTTATTCCGGCGGAACACACCAAAATGCGTCGACAGCATCGAGTACCACTTTCTCTCCAAGCGGTGACAGTATTGAGAGGTCTCTATCGCATCACGGGGAAGGGTAATCTTGTATTGCCGTCGGTGAGAACGGTGCGTGAGCCGATTTCGGAGAATACCCTCAATGCCGCGCTAAGGCGGATGGGGTACAGCAAAGACGAAATGACTTCGCACGGTTTCAGGGCGACAGCTTCAACATTGCTCAATGAGTCAGGTAAATGGCATCCCGATGCCATCGAACGCCAACTTGCGCACATGGAGGCAAATGGCGTGCGGCGCGCTTACGCTCGAGGCGAGCATTGGAATGAGCGAGTTCAGATGGTTGCCTGGTGGGCAAATTACCTGGACCGACTAAGATCCGAGCGCCCCCGAACAAGAATTAACGCATAGAGAAATCGCGTTTCGCTAAATAAAAAGGGAATGCCGATGAACAGGTGGCACTCCATACTTAGTTGGTTTCGTCCGAAGCGGCCTACGCCGGTACCAGCAAAGGAGCAGGAGTTCGTTTGTGGAACACCGATGCTGCGAGCTGGTGGAATACGGATTGTGGATACAGGGGTTGTTGTCACCCTCCTCCGAGGCGGGCCTAGTCCTGTTCAGGACAAATCGAAAAAGTCAGATTCGAGCCTGTGACCAGCATTGCAAAGCCGCAGGCTGGGTAACTGCCGCTGGACTTGGCCTTTACCGGGCCAAGCGACGCGATTTATCTTCATCGAAAAATGCTCGAATCTGAATCTCGAGAGCTTGGGCGATATGCCATAACGTCACAATAGTTGGATTGCGCTGCCCCAACTCCAAGCCGCTTACGTAGGCCCGGTCTACGCCCATGCGCTCCGAGAGTTCGGCCTGAGTCAGCCCGGCAGCCAGTCGTAGCCGCCTAACATTCCGTCCCACTGTCAGCCGCACGTCTTGTGACATGACGTCCAGTCGGACAGAATGTGCAATTAATTACGACGTACTATAATACACATTACGCGGTGCCTGATTCTGGGCGCTCCTATGTTCGGCACAGCCAATATTGCGAGGCACGGGCACCCATGAGACAAATTCAGCAACATGCGCGGCAAATGGCTTACACCTAATGCTCGGACTGTGGCGCATCGCAGTGACCTTTTTCATCGGGACCGCCATAGTTGGGGCGCTGGTCTCCGTCGGGCTCGCATGTGCCGCAATTCCGCTGGGTATTGCCTGGGACGTCTTACAGTGGGTGATTTCAGATCACTGGCCGCATGGCATAGCCGGCCCTGAACGAATTATGCGTAGTCATTTTGTATGGGGTGTATGCATCGGCGCGGGGGCGGCGATCGTTTGGCACAAGACGACCGGAAACGATTGGCGAGAAATCGCTAACCATCCGCTCTCAATGCTATTGTCTGGAAAGGTCACAACCGAACGCGATCGTTCCTAGCGTTAACTTGGACAGAAAAGTAATGGTCTCTTCCAGGAAATCTGGTGTAATACGGGCGCAGAGGAAGCTATTGAACAGCCGCGAGCGCCTTGTTGTTTTACTACGGTGCTCAACTGATCCTACCTTGTCCCAGGAGAAGCGCCGAGTTGCGGGCACACTGGCGCAGTCTCAATTGGCAGCGGTGATTTTGGGAGAAAAGGCGCTGCGCCACGCCTGGAGGATGCGCGCTCTATAACTAGGGCACTAGCATATAGCTTATTTTCTACCATTCACCATGAGAGCCGCGAGCAATTCATTTACCCTGCGGCTCGCTTCCAGCTGCTGCGCGTGAATGTAATACTTATCAGTTGTGCTAAAACGTTTGTGTCCCAATAGACCTCTCGCGGCGAACGCTGAGCTAGGGGAATCCATAGCCAGGGTCGTTGCAGCGCAGTCGCGCAGGAGGTGGGGATTGATTGATCTTCCGAGCAATCTTCGTGTGAATTTCACAAAGCGAAGGTAAATTGCGTGCTCAGTCATTTCTTTACCGTACCAATTGAGCCAGAGCGCTTCGCTTATGTTTTTGCCCAGGAGTTGGGGTCGGACGCTGGCCAGATATATATCGACAAAAAGCGCGAGATCTTCGGGCAACTCCAGCGTTATGGAGGTTCCGTTCTTGACGGCGGACTCGTGAGCGGTAACTAACCATGTACGCCCGTTTTTGATCAAAGTGAAACCCGGCTGCAGAGCCGCAAAGTTCTTCAGCCTAATGGGAGCTACGGTAAGCATGCCCAACATCAGGGCATTGCGAAAACCCACTTTCTGATCCCGAGTATTGAGATCAGTAGTTGACAGGCGCCTCAGTTCATCAAGCGCGGCCTTGTATATCTTAACAGAGGATAGTATCCGCGATCTCTTGTTTCTTTGTGGTTTTGCATTTCGCTTCAGAACATTGCAAATGTGTGCAAGCCATTTCCAGTCTTCGTCCAGCGCCATGACTTTCACCGTCACGAAAAGTCCGATTAAGCTTGAGGCTACGGTAATCGGGGCAACGTTTGTGTTCAGCTTTTTGACATAAGCTTGGATGTTATCTGGGGTGCATTGTCTCGCCAGACTTAAATGTGGATTCAGTTTTTTCTGCTCATCCAGAAATGCCAGAAACCTTCCACAATGATGTATATTTGTAGCTCGTGTTGCAGCTGCCCAATGGGCAGCCGGTCCCCGGTCATCCAGAATCCCCCCGTTTGCGATGGCGGCTTGCCACGCTGACCGATCGCGCTGCGGCCAATTTTCAAATTTGATGGACGAGTTTGTCATTTCTATCGCTTGTCTGGCGCGTTGCTTAGCGCAGCGGATTTCAATATTCCGTTGAGGACCCTGGAAGACGAGCGCGAGTCATCGCTCAAATAATAATCCATGGCGGTCTGCCTGCTCGCGTGACCGAGACGCTGAGAAATCGCAGGAAGTAGGGCAGGGTCGTGGTCAATCGCAAGTTTCGCTGTGATATGGCGCATTAAGTGCGGATTGACGAGAATACCCGTGTGCTTTCGCACTGCTTTTTTGAACTCACTGCGCATAGCGCTAGGGTGCCTCGGTCCACCGTTGCGGCCTGGAAACAGATAAGGACCGTGCGAGCCCGCAAGGCGAGGTCGATATTGGGTCTCATACTCTCGCAACAGCTGGCCCGTTTCCTTTGGGAGCTCGAGCTCCAGCGGCCGGCTATTTTTCATTTCTGTCTCGTCAAAACTGAGGATGCAAGTGTCTCCGTTCCATCGGATGTTACGGTCGAGTCGAATAGTATGGAGATTTTTCATCCTCACGCTCGCATAGAGCAATATTGCGCTGGACAGAGCTCTCTCAATATATTTTGCCTGCCGATAGGGATTGCAGACCTTAAGACCCCGTGCTCTCTCGGCCTCCGGAAATGTCAGCAGTGCGCGAATTTTGGCCGGATCATCGAATTGGGTCAGTCGCTCGCGATTGCGGATTGTCATGCCCTTTGATCGTTTTGCACCTAGCCGCTTCACCAACGTTGAGAGAGACTTTATTTCGTCTGGTGAAAGCTTGCAGTAGTGTCTTGCAATCGACAGGAGCAGCCCCGCATATTGCCTGACGTAGCCGGTGGATTTTCCACCGGCACGGCCAATGAATATCTTTAGACCGGCCTTCATAATGTCGAACTTCACAAGGACGGAAAGGCTCTGAACCTGATCCATTCTGAGTATTGAATTCTGGACCAAGGCGGACGCGAACCGCCGAAGCAGCTTGGATTGGAGGTCAATCGTTACTGGTCGCAATGCTTTCGTTGGTCCACCAAAATCCAGGATATCGGTCGCGAGAAGGCGCTGTTGCCATTTCGCCGTATCCTCTTGAAAACTGACCGGGAAGCCTTCCAGTGGCCGCATGAACCGCGTTGAAGGGAAGGGGGACGCCATCCTTTGCGGGGGCCAGCCGGGTACCTTTCTGAGATGCATGTTCCAGTAGGATATCGTGTTGTGGAGTATGACGCGGGGGTCCTTGACGACTTCCTCCGCGCAGAGCGCCTCATAAAAGCCAAGTAGTGTGGCTTGGTTCGCATCACTAGGCTCGGTACCCATCGCTGTGCAGAAGCAGGCGAGCCGTTTGAGGGCGCTGCAATAGTCGGGGACGTCCACCAGAGCTAGGAGCCTGGTCCAGGAGGGGCTTAGTTGCAGCCTCTTCGTCAAGACGATGGAGAGTACGCCATAGGCTCTAACGGCCCTCAAAACCTCCGAACGTATATTGGCATACCGTTTCTCGGAGATACCTATCTGGGCGGCGTTTTTGCTGGCGAACAGGCTGCGGAGTTTCGGCCAGCTGGCCTGAATGGCGGACAGGTCTCTCCCGAACAGCTTCGGCATGGCATCCAAAGCGCAAAGGGCGTCCCGACGTGCCGTTCTGGTCAGCGTTATGTCCGACCTGTCTCGTACATCCTGAAGCGTCGTGCCAAGGTTGTCTCTAAATATCGTTCGGCTTTTTTCGAGGAATTCGGGGGTGAGCTGGTTCATCGGGAAAGCTCCTATTGGACAGCAATGGTCTCGGGAGGACTGGCCTGGACAGACCCCCGGTTTCGGGAAAACTAACACATCATATCGACGGACATTCTGAGTGGTACGTTTTCCCGACAATTAAGAAAGTCCATATTTTACAGGGCTTCCATGGACAGCGATGGTCATAGGCTGCGCCGCGCCGTGATGTAGCGCTCCAGATCGCTGGCGTGGATGCGAATGCAGCTCTTTGCGATGCGCACAAACGGGAGGTCGCCGGCCGTAATCAGGCGGCGGACGGTCTTGACGGAGACTTGGAGAATTTCAGCTGCTTCTTTGATGATAAGCAGGTGGCGTATTGTAGCTTTTTCCAGGCTCACGGTCCGACCTCATGAGCTGCAAGAAATTCCCGAATTGCGTCTAGCGTGACAAGTCGTCGGCCTCCGACCTTCACACTCCGCAGCGAGCCATTTTCAAATTGTTGGTATAAAAATGTGCGACCGACGCTCATAAGGCGCGCGGCCTGAGCAGGTGATACTGCAAGCGGCTCTAAGGCGCCGGGCAGTGGTTGAATGTCGCCGCCCAGCCCGACGGGTGGACTGTGCCCAAGCTGGGTAAACTCACTAGAGCGACTGTTTAGGGGCTTTTTCAAGTACATCGGCTGCACCTTCCTAAGGCCGTCTCCGGTAAAATCGGAAACCAGGGTAGATTGCAGCCAGCGGCACCGCGCCAACTCAAAGCGATTCGCAGCTTATCAAAGCCCGGCGGTTATTTGAAGCCGCCGACATCCCGTGCGGCGACGTCCGGACGTGTTCGCCTTCGTTCACAGCGACGGAATTTGCTGGTATTTTTGCGGGCGTTTGAGGGGCGCCCCGGTAATTTACGAATGAAAGAGCGGATGCTTAGCCCATCAGTGGACTGCCGTCCTCGGTTTCGACACTTGACAGTGGTGATGGGCTGGAATGACCGCTTTTGACCCAAAGCGGACATTCGTTGGCCCCAATTGGCCTCAGCGCATGGCGTTCAGTCTGAGCAAGCCATTCTTGCGCCTCAATCCATTCAGATCGTAATGCGCGCGTCACACGTTACCAGCAGATTCAAATACCGACCCGCCTCAAACTCCAGCGCCCCCAGCGGACGCCGCGAAAGAGGAGCCGCCCATGGAAATCCACATGCCCTAGCCGTTCTAGAGGCGCTGACGAATGTCCGCTTTGGGTCAAAAGCGGTCATTCAGCCAATGTCCGCTTAGGTCCAACTTTGGGCCTTCAGCCCCCGGCAGGTGCCGCGGGACGCCCGCTGGGGGTCGGCTTATAGTTGGCCGACCAAGGACCCTCCGTGACTTTGCCCTGAGTGTTCCACAGCGGGCCGAGCGCCTTCTTGGCCGCATCGGCATAGATGGCATTGAGATCGCTGCCTTGAGGCGCATTGATGTGGCCGCCGGGACCCTGGAAACAGTTGAAGTCGGGCCGGTTCAGCCAGTTGAAGGGACCGCAGAGATATTTATGGGACCTGAGCGCCGCGTCATGGACGATGTTGATTTCGCGCTCATAGTCCGGATCGCCCGCCTTGTAGCCCGAGTGATTGCCCAGGTCGCTGGAGGCGGCGAAAACGGCGGAAATG